>ERZ808240.2089-NODE-2089-length-22910-cov-7.519711_pt1 | contig 22910 bp, 24 predicted proteins | sample MGYA00521084_ERZ808240 | MGnify/ENA primary metagenome ERZ808240 (study PRJEB31516, sample SAMN03275571) | gut metagenome | biome: mammalia-associated habitat; material: feces | host: Papio cynocephalus | place: Kenya | collected 2012-08-06 ...
GGTAATGCTTTTTTCGCAAATTACCAACTACCCACACAAAATCTTGTAGAACCAATTAAAAAGAATATGAAGACCTCAGGAATAATCAACAAGCAACTCCTTTTGGAAAAGCTCCAAGAGTATGCCATCAAGATAGGAAGGATGAGCGCACGTCCAGCCCTCTTATTATATTTCGTCATGACAAGTAAGGATACCCCCAAGTCAGACAAGCTTCTGATTCTATCCACCCTGTCCTACTTGGTTCTACCAGTAGATCTCATCTCTGCCAAACGCCTACCTATCATAGGATGGATGGACGAGGCCGTGTCTCTCACGGTGGCTTACCAAAAGGTTTGCAAACATATAACGTCGTCCATGGAAAGAAAGGCAGATGCCATCCTTGACAGATGGTTTCCCACCTGTACCTCCTACATTGAGGTCGTTGATTGACAATAAAGTCAACGAGGAGTTTCAAACAGAGAAAAGTACTAAAAAACGGAATAAGGCACTACAGCTAAATTCCGTTTTTCGCTTTTCTGTTAAGTGTAGTTAAATAGGTGATAGCCTCTGATATATCTCACATATCTTATCTCCTCTTTTGATTATAGATGACAATTTAAAAAGTACAACATGATGGAACAGAATTACAACTTTCAGATACAGCAGGCTGCTGAGCACATCTTCGAGGTGATGCAACCTAGAACATCTCTAGAGCAGATCCTTTTGATTCAAAAAGCCTTCCAAGTAGCAAACGAAGGCCATAGCAAGCAGTTCCGCAAGAGCGGTGAACCCTATATCCTCCACCCTCTCGCCGTGGCACGCATCGTGGCGGAGGACATGCAACTGGGTGCCAATGCCGTCATCGCCGCCCTCTTGCATGACTTGGTGGAAGACACGGCGTATAAGATGGACTTCGTGGAAAAGGAGTTCGGAAGCGACGTTGCCTACCTCGTAAGGGTCGTAACCAAGCAGAAGAAGGAGCACTATGAGATTACCAAGCAGGTGGACAACTTCAAGCAGATGCTCGACTCCGTGCAATACGACATCCGTGCCATCCTCATCAAACTGGCAGACCGCTTGCATAACATGCGAACACTCGCCGCCCAGCGTCCCGACAAACAGATGAAGATTGCCGGCGAGACCGACTGCATGTACGCTCCCCTAGCCAACCGACTGGGCTTCTACTGGATCAAGACGGAGCTGGAGAACCTCAGCTTCCAGTTCCGCTGCCCTCAGGAATATGCCCACATGGCTCGTATGATAGAGGAGGAGAAAATGAACAACGCCAACACGCTGGATCCATTCGTGGACCATATCAAGATGATTTTGGCGGACCACCAGGTGAAAGCCAAGGTGGAGGTGAAGTATCGCATGCCTTACAGCATCTGGCGCAAGATGCAGAAGGAGAAGAAGGACTTCCAGCATGTCTCCAACCACCACTATGTGAAAATCATCTTCCCTGACGGCCTGGAACGCACGGAGAAGAACACCTGCCTCTACCTCTACTCCATTCTCACGGACAAGTTCAAGGAGAAACCGGGCAGCATCACCAACTACGTGGACAATCCGAAGTCCAACGGCTACGAGTCGTTCCATGTCAAACTACTTTCCGACCACGGCAAATGGGAGGAAGTGCATATCTGTAGCGAGCGCATGGTGAGAAACTCCATGCTGGGTTGTGTTTCCAACCGCAAGGACGATACCATCAAGAGTTGGCTCAAGCAGTTCAAGGAAGTGCTGCAGGACATCGCCGTACATGGATTGCAAGACGGATACATCGAGAATGTGGTCAGTTCCTTCTATAACGACGACATCATGGTGTTCACGCCCAAAGGCATGCCCATCAGACTACCGAAGGGTTCCACAGCCCTGGACTTCGCCTTCGAGGTTCACACCAAGGTGGGCATGCACGCCAAGTATGCGCATATCAACGGCAAGCTCTGCTCCATCAAGACCGTGCTTCGACGTGGTGACAGCATAGAGATTGGCACCGACGAAAGTGTCTGTCCGGAGCAAGACTGGACTGCCCATGTCATCACCTACAAGGCCAAGAGACACATCAATTCCTTCCTGAGCAAGAAAGCAGTCTCCTCCTACCATCGCTGCGAGCATTGCAAGCCCATACCGGGAGAGGAGGTCATCGGATTCAAGGAGGCAGACGGCAGCATCAGCATCCATAAGCGCAACTGCCCCGATGCCATCCGCCTGGCATCACAGTTTGGCGACAGCATCGTATCCGTGGAGTTCAAGGAAGAGGAGAACGTCCTCTACCCTATCGCCATCCATGTGAAGGCCATCGACCGCTACCATCTGCTGAGCGACATCATCGACTGCATTACCAACGAACTGGGCCTCTGCATCGATAACCTCCATACGGTGACCGTGGACTTCATCGTGGACTGCACCATCCAGTTTGGCATCCATTCCCACGGCGAGTTGCAAACCATCACCTCCCACCTGTACCATATCAAGGGCGTGGAGGAAGTGTATAACGAAGAACTCGAATAACAAAATTCCAAGAATATGAGCAAGATTAAATTTGCCACGATCCTTTTCCTGCTGATGGCGTAAGCTTCAGCAGCTGCCAAATGGGAAAAAAGGGAAAGTTCCAGGAGTACTATGAAGCTAGGACGGCTGTGAACCTGTCCGACCTCATTAAAATATGGCGGGATTATCAGAGGGCATCAAAGACCGACTTTCCCATCAACCTGGACGAGGCTTTGGGGATAAGGACTTTCCCTGCCAATGGAAACATGCTAATGGGAGAAAGCAATCACTTCATCGAGCTACCACAATACCAGCAAAGCAACCACCCCTTTCTCTCACAGGCTGAAGACCTCTACAACTCCTGCCTCTTCACCTATGACATCTGGAGTAACCAGGAAGTCCTGACCTATAATGAAGACAACGATACGTTGCTGGCATGGAGAAAAGCCACCATGGACTCCATCAAATCCATGACACCACATGTCACGGAAAAAGAGCTGAGACTGAAAGCTATCGCCTACCAAATGGGCATGTTGGAAAACTTGCCTAGAGAAACCGAAGACACCATCAGCAGCCAGACATGCCATTCCTTCTACAATATGATGGCGACAAGCGTTGACGAATGCAGCTACCACTTCAACGATAGCGGAATCGCTTTCGCAGATTCCATCGACTCGATGTATGCCTGTTTCATAGAACCCACAAAGGAAACAAGAAAAATATATAAGCAGACTGCCGATGAGTCATCCGCCATTTGGATGCTTACGAAGCTGAGCCACTGCAAGAACTTCGACGAACAGTGCGCTTTGCTCATAACCTGGGCCAACAACACGGTGGCTATTAGGGACAACAAATGGATCATCGCCGTGGCAGAGAGACTCATCGACTCCAAAAAATACAATCCCTACCTCTCGGATATATGGCGCATCTGGAGATGCCTCTACCAAATCAGGGAAATCGGTGACGAAGAAGGGAGCGTGATTCCCCATGCCTTCTTCAATGAGAGGCGAAAGATTTGCTATCAAACTTGCCTCAGGCACATCAAATCCCATCCCCATGACAAATTCGCCATGATGGCTGCAACTGAACTTGCTGCGACTCCCAACCTATCCCGGTTTGGTAGGTTCTTTGGCAACGAAGCGTTCGACGAAATGGTCAATCTACTTCCAAAGAGAATCTATGACCCAGATGAGGAGCAGGATGAAAGCGAACCAGAAGAGCCAAAATTCAACCTTATCAAACAGCAGACAGTGAAAAAGAAATAAGGAAAAGCCACGAAACGCATGTAAAAATGGTTTAACTGGGACTAAAAATAGTTTAAACCACGAAGAAAGCGAAAGAAAAGTGGTCAAAAATTTGACTATTTCACTTTTTCCCCTTACTTTTGTCACCAAATTACAAACACTTTACATGTTTGAAAATTCAGGCCGGCCCACTTAACAAGATGTCTAACACTAAAAGTAAGAACAAAATGACGAGTAAAAAAATCCCACTTTATAATTTGCTTTCGTTCTTGGTGACACTGATGCTCTTCAGTGCTTGCACCCATCATGCACCCTCAAACTCTGCAGCATCCACATCTTCCCTATGGGGCAACGACCCAAAGGGTGCGGAAGTCATCTATAAGCAAGACATGGTCAAGCCAACCGATAAGGCGTTTGAGACCATCCATCAGAAATATAAGGATGGCAGTGAGTATGTGACCCTTGTCCATAACCAGTTCGCCAACACGGCCTACCATGCCCTGTATTCACCCCATGGCAATCTAAGGCTCATAGCTGCCGGTTGTAGTGAGATGGCGGATGTCTATGGCTACCTCATTGACTATACCCCCAATGGAAAGGTGGAGAAAATCTCTCTTCTTAATCCCCTTGGCGATATGGTGGAGGAAGGCTTTTCCAAGCTCACCCCCAAGACAGCAAATATCTTGTTTAAACAATGGATTGAAAATCCCAAGAGCAAGGCATATGGCTATGATGTAAAAAGAGACTCCACAGGAGCCATCACTTCCATAGGAAACGTCATCACAAGAGACAACTATAAATCCAAGCTCTATATCCGTGAATGGGGACCATTTTGGACAAACGACCTTCATGGAGGTTCACTAGGTGTCTTCGTGCTGCAGGAATACCAAGGGGACAAAAGTGGAAGCTATGTCAACTATCTCTACCAGGACAATCACCTGATTGCAGAACTTGCCTACTGGAAAGGTACCTTCATCAAGGCAAGAACCTACAACAGATACGGTAGTCTGGTAAGACAATATGATGACAGAAGCATCAACATAGAGGAACAGGCCTTCTGGGATTTCACGGAAGAACCAAAATGGTACATCAACTAAAAAAATAGCTTATGAAACGACCAAGCAAGGAAGAATACGAGGCCATGACCCAGGAACAAAGAAACCGTTGGTTCCAGCAATTCCTGGAGATGCACCAAACCATGTGGGGCTTCAATCCGCATGGAGCTGAACACTTCGACTCTGAAAAGGTGCTGGAGACCATCAACCAGGCTGCTGATTTCTTCGGACTCCCCATGCCCAAAGTGACAGAGGTGGAGGATACCGTGGCCAAGATTACCACCAGCGAGGAAGCCGAGAACACGGAACTGTTCTATAACCTCAAGGTCATGCAGGACAAAGGAGTGAACAACCTCGATGCCCTCAAACTATGCCTCGTGCATGAGATGTGCCACCAGGCGCTCAGAGATACCCAGTTTTGGATATTTCCCAATGAACTGTGGATACAGGAGCTCACCTGCGACCTGGTTGCCGGGGCCTACGCCGAAAAATACTTTCTCGCCACCAACAAGTACAAGTGGGTGGTAGGCATGAAGAATGCCTCTCCCACGCACCCTTGCGGCGAACTGAGAAAAATGGCCGTAGATTATGGAAGGGAGAACCTAGGCAAGGTCATCGGCAAGGATGACAGTCCCTTGCTGGACAGAATCCTTAGTCTGGTTCCACCCTTTGTGTATGAACACATGCTGGAACTGGCGAAAAGTTGGAAGGCCATTCAGGAAATGGACTGGGAGAAGACCTTCTTCAATCCTCCGCCTCCACCTCCCATCGACATTGACAGCTTGCCAGATAGCAACCTCATCAAACAAGCTGTACTAAAACATAGAGCGCAACTTAAAGAAAAGGAGAATCATCATGAAGATCATCAACAATAACCCAAGCGTGGAAGCTGCCATCGGAAAGATTTGCAGCACCGCTAAACCCATATCGTTCCAAGTAGAGAACTGCCTTTATCTCCTACCGTCCCTCAAAGAGGAGACTGCGGAAAAAGTGAAGGAAATCATCGGCAACCAGATGGAAATTGCCAAGATGACTGGAGATTTCCTAGGAAGCTATACATGCATCCACCTGCAAAAGAACCTCCACATAGAAGATAAGGATGTACAAGAAGCCATCGAAAAGGAAGGCTGCAACGCCATCCTACCACTAAGTTTCCCTGGCAGTGACACAGGAAAGTATCTCCTGGTGAAACTGGAAGAAAAGGACCTCCTGCAACAGGTGAGCGGCATTATATATTCATCGGAGCGCTATATCAGACAAGAAGCCCAAGAAAGACTGCACAAGCAACTCCTTGACAATCCCGAGGAGTTCAAGAAATGGCTGGAACCACTCTTCTCCACCACTGCCTTCATCAAGAACTTCTTCACCAGTGCCGTACACTCGCTTCTCAACCCTACCATGGGAATGGTACCGCAGATGGGGGCCATTAAGGGAATACTAGGCTTCAAGGATGACGTGGTGGACTTCCACCAAAAGGCGGAGATGCTCAAGCGCATCACGGAGAACGTGAAAAAGGTACGCCGAAACGGAGACAAGAAGGCCGATGCAGAACTCACCTTCCTCATCAACAGCATCCCAGCAGAGTATATCATCGAGATGCTGAAAAACCTCACCCCTTCCCAGCTCTCCAAGGTGACACCTTATCTGGACCCAGGGGTATATGCCGAGAACTCGCGCCTTCGCATGGAGGTTTGCGATCCCAAAAAGATGGAGGGCTATAAGATGCCAACTAACAAGAAAGTCAAGAACACTGGTGCTTACAAGCTCTTCCTTTTCAAGGACGGACACTTCAAGGCCGTTGACTTCACCTATAAGTCATCTTTCATCGTCTATCTCATCTACCTCATTGACAGATATAAGAAGGAGGATGAGATTGACCCAATAGACATGCTGGAGAAAAACTGGGAAAACGAGTACTATAGACTCTTCAATCTGATATATCCTGAGCATACTGACGAGGCAAGGAGTTCATACCACACCCTCACTTCGGAATACAAGGACGATGGCAGCCAGGAGAAAAAGAAGAAACGCTTGAGCGACTGTTATGCGGACATCAAGAAATGCGTGGGAACGGCATGCGATGAACTGGGTGAAATCATCAGTCCCCATATCATCGATGACGCTGGAGACCACATCGCTACCAAGCCACACAACATTCTCATCCCATATAAGCTGCTCTAGATGAGTAAAAAACGAGTTAAAATATGTAAACACTGTAACCCTACAAAATTATAAATATAAGATTATCAGACTAATAGAAAGAAAATAAAAAGACGTTTTTTGCGGATTCCGCAAAGATTCTTATTTCGCCGAAAAGTGCCGAACTTTGTACCCAGATTTACGAAGTTCGGCACTTCTTTGTTTAACATTAAAACGACGGAATATGAATCAGAAAAATGTGACCAAAGCTCCTGGCGACATGTTCGCCACAGCGTCAAGAGTTCATCTCACCCTCAGCATCGAGCAAGTATTGCTCTTCGTGGAGACCTTCTTTTCCCTCATCATGAAGGATATCATGAAGCAGAAAAAGAACATCCACTGTCAGGAGGAAGCTCTGCTGGAGCAAGTGAAGAAGCATGTGAAGGAGATGATAACACCCCAAAAATTCAGTTGCGACTATACCCTGCTGTCAACATGCAAGATTCTCCTCAAGGATTATCTCTGGCAAAAGGTGAACGAGGCTGAGGGTGAATACATCAAAAATAAGCTCACCAGCAACGACACCAGATTCGCAGAGGATTTTTTTTACGGCACCAATCCCCAAAAGGCCAACATCTCTCGACTCCGATCCCGCCTAAAGAATGAGTTCTACACCTCCTATGGAGTTAACCTCTCCGACAAGGAGATCAGTACCATCATCTATAGCAGCATCTGGGAAGAAGGGACTTGGAAAGGCTTGAAAACCTTCCAACATGCAGGAAGCATCTTCTCCTGGATTGAGATCAAGGGCCGACATGAGCTCACGGCGGAGCTAAGAAAGCAGAACAGAATACCTTGGGATAGAAAACGCACGGCCGGCAACACACGCCTTGCCAAGCGAAAGCTCACAGAGGAGATGGCCCGCTTCATCCTGGAAGAAGAAACATTACCAGCTGATGCCTCCCGTATCATCAGAGATCTGTACGTCAATAAGAAAAGTCCCCAGGAAATCATGAGACAGTCAGCTTTGAGCCAAGAGGAGTATGACAAGAAAGTAAAGAACGCCACTAGCACCTTGAAGGAAACGCTCCTCCACTCGCCTGTTGACTACCGTGACATCTTGAGAGACAAGTCTGCCAGCAACACACATGTATCCTTGGAAGAAGCGATGCAGAACGGCTGCCAGGCAAGCTTCAAGGAAAACCAATGCGCACTGGTGGACATCTTCGGCGTGAACCTCACAGACGAGGAAATCCAGGGCAAGGCCATGGAAGCCATCCACCACATCGCCGCCACCGTAGAATGCACAGAACGTGACCGCTATGTATGGGAAAGCCGTTACTTCGAAGACAAATCACCTGTTGTGTTGTCAAAGGAGCTGAAGATGAAACGCTCAAATGTGGACAACATCTATCTCAGAATGAACAAGAAGTTCCAAAAGGCCGCAAAGCAGTGGTACGAGAATAGAAACGGCGAGAAAGTCCATGTCACCCAGTCTAACAAGAAAAAGAAATCCGCTTATGCTACTAGAGCTTAATACAAACGTCAAGGAATATCAGGTAGAAGAGTTCCTCCACACCAACAGAGGAGCCTACCGCGAGGAGTACGTGGGCACCAAACAGGACAGAAAGACAGTCCTACTTGTTGCCTACGACACCACCCAGAAGAAATTACATGAGGAAGCCTACCTCAAGGAAATGGGCTTCCAATCCTGTGTATTCTCGCCAAGCTTCATGGAGCTAAGTGATGACTTCGAAACTGTCATCAAAACAAAGAGAATTCAAGTTCTTGTCTATAACACACCAAAAGCCATCACCTTGGAAGAAGCCCTATACCTAGGTAAGATCAAAGAAAAAGATGCCTGGCGTATTTTCTGCGACATAGCCATTGGAGTCAAAGAGCTCAAGCATTGCTGCCACGGAGCCATCCACACAAACCTCTCACTCAAGACCATCTCGGTTTATTGGGACAAGAGGAACAAGGCTAGAGGCATCATCACCAACTTGCAATATGTATGTAAAGACTCTACCTGCAAAGATGACATGGACTATGAAGAGCTGAACCCTTGCTATACTCCACCAGAATATGACACTGGCTTGATGAGCGAGAGAAGCACCGTGTTCTCCATGGCTTTAATGTTTGCCCTCATGCTCCAAGGCTATCATCCCTGGCACATGCCCATCGACAGCACAAACAGCAATCACAGGCAACTATTCACCATAGCCAAGCCAGACCTCAACGTCCCCACAGAACTGATGGGTTGCCTGGGAAAAGCATTGCAGCCTTTGCCCATGAATCGGCATCAGAGTATTGAAGAATTTGTGAGTGAAGCCATGAGGAGCAGTCCTTTTAAGATGCCAGTCACATACGAATGCTTCGGAAACAACAAACGTTCCTAGACAAAAATGAGCATACCGTGATAGAAAATCATAAACCGCTCCTTCTTATATAATATAAACAAAACTGTCATGAACGAAATCACAACAAAAATAAGGGATTATCTTCTCCAGGAGAACTACCATCTCATAGAGAGCAACGATGAAAACAGTATCATTCGCCATCAAGGACAAGTGATAAGCATCTCATCGGAGAAAGCAGCCACAGGTTTTTGCAATGTATGCCTACCCATCATCACGGACTCTCAACCCATGGGTGATGAAAGACTACTGAAACTCTGCAATGCCATCACCTCCAAGCAGAAAGTGGTGAAGGCCTTCCTCTTGGAAAACAGCATCCTGCTCACCTATGAGTTCAACTGGAAGGAAATGGATGAACTCCACTATCACCTAAAAATAGGGATAGAACAAGTGATTGCCTGTAAAAAGAGCATCGAGGATGCTGTGAGATTATGTCAAAGTAACAATATGTCAAACCATAAAGATTAGGATTATGTCAAAATGCAATAACAATTTCGACCCATTCGTGGCTAACGCCAGTGCTGCCCTCTACGGTGTGGAGAACCAAAATGCCGTGGAGGAGAAATTCCATGAGCTCTACCTCAAACTCGTGGAGTGCTTTGGAGACCCCAAGTTTCTTGGCAAGCTGCAAGCCCTCAAAGGACGTGGACAGGTTACAGTGGGTATAGACCTACCCATGAAGAACGAGGCTATCCGATTTGCCAACAAACTATGGTTCCAGGTACAGAAATCATCCTCACTCTATTGGGAAGTGTATTATGTCAACATAGGAGTAAACTTCAGAAAAAGTCCATACTCACCTTTCTCTTTCAAGAAGATGATGCTAAGCAGAGCCACCGTGGGAACCATAGAGAAGATCCAGGAAAGAATCTCTGCCTCCGACTTCGAGCAAAAGATATGCAAGGAACTGGGAGCATACGTCTATGAGTGCTTCTCTTCTGAGACCATCAACATCATGCAAAGTAATGCCTCGGAAACAGAAGAAGAAAAATAGCTAAACTATAGCTCGTTTTCATGAATTAACATAAAAAATGGGATAGTTTACCATTTTTATGCTATCTTTGCATTGTCTTTGTACTTTAAAGGTCAACATCTTTAAAGACAGAACGAACGAAAATAACGGATGACTATCATCCACTAACTTTTAAACACGAAAACAAGCATGATGAGCACGATAATAAACCAAATAAACAAGATAAGAGAGCAACTGGGCATCGCTGCTTCCAAGGAGGAGATTCTTGCTTACTTTTCGCAACCATCCCGCAAAGAAGCGGTGAAGGCATGGAAAGAGTTCTCGGCTAAATGGAACCAAGGACAAGTGCCAGAAGAAGCCAAGAACGGAAGGATTCCATGGCCAGACATACTGGGAAGTCTCTACGAGCACCCGGAGGATATACAGACCACTGAGGAATGTTGCAGCCTGTGCCACCACAAACTGCTCCTCCATGACTTCCGTTCTCCTGCGTGGACATGGGCATCGCTGTGTGGAAGGGGCGGAAGGCTCACTTTCTGTCCAAACTGTCTCCACCAAGAGAGTTTCTATCTGGACATGATGAACTAAGGAGCAAGAAAACAAAGTGAAATAGACAAAATCATTAATTTAAAAAAAGTTGCGCCCGTCACGAACCAGGGTAAAAGATTATGAACATCAAGGAAGAAGCATTCGAAGGACAACTCCCTGCAGAGCTTACAAACATGATTGTCACCCCTAACCAGATCATTGGGTTGGATGAAGCGGATATCAAGCAAGTGGCGAACCGTAGAAAGGGCAAAGCCTTCATCTTAGAGCAAGAAGAGGAGGACTACCCTACCTTCATGAAAAGCAGCTTCAAGGCGCTCGGAGAAAAGGAAGAGGTGAAAGCCGGCCAATACTTCCTCCTCAGCATCCAAACTACAGGAAGCACGCTCAACATGGAGGACATAAACCATGTAAACGACTTCATGGATAGCCTGGGTGAGGACTTTGAGCTGAAATGGGGCATTGCCCAACTCAAAGAGGGAGCTAAAATGCGCATCATCCTCTTGGTATCTTAATAAGAACCTCATCAAATACAGTTATGCTATTACGATATGCCACACTCTCCAAACAGGGAGCAAGACGCAATAACGAGGATTACCTCCAACTCATTTTCCATCCAGAAGAAAACTCCTGGATGGGAATTGTCTGTGACGGCATGGGAGGGCACTTGAAGGGTGAAGTGGCAAGCAAGACCGTGGCAGAGGCCATCACTCGCTACTGGGATGGGCATCTGAACTACAAGGATGACCAAACCAAAGTGGAGAAAGCCTGCCAAACAGCCTATAGATGTTTCAGCCAAAAGGCAGAAAACATCGGTAACATAGAAATGGGAACCACCATGGTCATGGCCAGCATACAAAACGAACAGCTGATCATCGCCCATATAGGCGACAGCAGATGCTACCATTTCAGAAAAGAAGAAGGCTGCATCTTCCAAACCCAAGACCATGTCAAGGATAGTTTTGGGTGGGAGATTATAGCCAGATGTTTTTTCACCGGCCGCCCGGACGTGGCAATCCCCGACATCCACCAAGCTACCCTCCAAGGAGGTGACAAAACCCTTCTCTGTTCCGATGGACTCTATAAAAGCATGCCATCGAACATACTGAAAGAAAAACTGACGGAAGAAAAGTCACCTTCTGAAATACTCGATGAGCTCAACTTACTCTGCGAGAAAAACGGAGACGACAACTATTCGGGAATCCTATTAGAGATATTGGACTTTTAAAAACAGCACCCATGAGAAGAACTTACACATTATTATATATGGCTACACTACTAGCAGCCATGAACTTTGCTTCTTGCCATAACAAACAGACAGGAAACATTCAGGTAAATGAAGAAAGGGACTCCACTCAGACAACTGACTCTGCCCAAAATGAGGAATCTATCAACAAAGAGACAGCGAAAGAGGAGTATAAACATTTCCAAGAACTCATGAACAGTGTCATCGATGACGATGCCGCTACCTTTGCCCACATGACCTCCTATCCTATCATGCGCATTTATCCCATGAAATGGATCGAGGACTCAATGGACATGGTGAAGTTCTTTCCCATCATGGCAGACGACTCCTTGAAGAGCATCCTCAAGAAGACCACACCAGACATGTGGCGACAGATGGCATGGCGAGGCTACACTTTCAGAAACGGAGAGTACTTTTGGGACGAAGGCAATGCCCTGACTGCCATCAACTATGTCTCAAGAAAAGAAGATGCCCTCAGAAAACAGCTCACCAAAAGGGACCTGTCTACCTTGCACCCATCCCTCAGAACCAAGCAACAGGTTCCATTCGCCTGCTTCTTCGACAAGACCAACCATGCTATCTACAGGGTGGATTTGCTCGACGCAGAGGACATGTATGACGAGAACGCCAAGTATCGCATGGCAGTGTACTTAAAGAACAGCGACCTAAGGGGAAAACCCGACTATGTGCTTGACACCGACTTCCACCTGGAGGGAAGCGCAGGGGTGAGAGTGTATGAGGCCTCTGACCAAAAGGGAAACAAGATAAGCTTCTATATGGACTTCTACGAGCAGACCAATGATTTTGAGGCTGAGGTAAAACTTGGCAAAAAGGAAAGAAAACATCACATCGACAGAACCTATTGGCTCGACTATTTCGATACCCATCAAACAAAAAAAAGAAAGTGAGGCTACAATGATTGTTATACACCCAAAAGACAGAACCACCCAAATGCTGGAGACTCTCTACAAGGATTCTCCGCATACCCTGGTGGACACAACCTTGAGCAAGAACCAGCTGAGATCTTTGCTTTACAACGAGCCATCATCCGAGCGTTTCATGCTCCTTGGTCATGGAGGCCCTGAAGGACTATTCACAAGGACTGAAGACACCAAGAACTGTTTCTCGAAGCTGATAGACCATAGTTTCACACACATCCTCAGGAAACACCCGGGGAAAATATTCGCCGTGTTCTGCCACGCCAAGTTGTTCGCTGAGAAAGAATTTCTCCATGGACTCTTCTCCGGCATGATCATCTCGGAAATGAGCGAGGCAAAATACTACGACATCCCCACCTCAGAGGAAGAGTTAGCCCGAGAGAACGTAAAGTTGGCGAAACGTCTGAGAACACTGCTGGACGAGAATACCCCTTGGTGTCTGATTCCTGAAAGAATCCTCCAAATGGATGATGCCCATACCCCTCTCACGGAATTCAACTATCACAACTTTTTCTACATGTAAAAGAACTGCCCATGAAGATCAAGAACCTCATGCTCTCCATAAGCGACCAGCTCTGTAGGAAAGGAGCTTTCAGAAATATATTTATCACCCATAACGCCTTTGGCATTTTCAGCATACATAGCCACATATCCAGCAGAGGCAACAAACCCAAAATTGAGTATCCAAGCAAGGACGCAGCGCAAAAGTCAGCCCAAGCCATGAGTCAAAAGTTGGGCGTACACTTCTCTGTCTATAAATGTGCCTTCTGTGATGGATGGCACATAGGCAAGAACGCCCAAAACAAAATCGTAGAGCCAAAGAGCGCAATCATAGCACAGTTACCACACATTCACAACTCCTACTACGAAGAGCTCAAGGACTTGGGTATCGTGGACTTTGATGCAGTACTGGGAAAAGGCATCAGGGGAAGGACTTTGTCTTCACACCCTTGGTTCCTGCCAAGACTAAAGGAAGCCGGCATCAAGAGCATCATCGACCTAAGAACCCATGACACCTCCTCTAAGTATGAGAAGATGGTAAGGGAAGCGGGTATGGATTTCCATCACTTTGAGATGGACAGCAAGCGTACAAACGACCGTGTCATCTTGGATGACCTTCCAAAGCTGTTCAAACTATTGGACGAGGGAAACTTCTTCATAGCATGCGCAATGGGACTGCACAGAACGGACATAGCCCTGTCGATTTACTATGTGTTTCATCCCGAAGTACCAGAGGAAGACATCCCGAAACTAAAGGGACATCGAGTAAAAGGTAAACTCAGACTGGATGACATCGCTCGCCGTCTCAATAGCCTATATAGAAATTTGACGGAGGAAGACTATAATTCACTATCATTGCCCAAGGACTTCGAGCAGGAGTTCACGAAAAGAAAAAAGCTGCTTTTCAAGGCAAACTCAGTGTTCTAGTTCATAACATTAAATTAAAAACAACAATGGATCCCTACAAAATCATATTCATATGCACAGGCAATGCTTGTCGATCACCATTCGCCGAGAGTGTCATGAAAAAACTGTTGGCAAACTCCAATCTCCCAATTCAAGTTAGTTCAGCTGGCACATTGGATTGGGGAAGCAACCCACGCGACAAGGAAATGGTGGAGGTTGCGCAAGAAATGGGTTATACGCTAGCTGGAGAAACACAACACATCAGCTACGACTTGCTCAAACCGATGAACCTCATCATTGTATTTGAGCGTGTGCATAAAGACCTTGTCACCAAGTTCGTAGAGTATGGACACTGGGATAGGATCGTTCTCTTCAACGACATCGCCTTTGAAAAAGACGAGAACCTCCAAGACCCTCATTTCCAAACTCACGATATCTACAAAAAAGTGGCAAAGACAATAGAAGAAGGGTGCAAGGTGTTGATGGACAAATGGAAGAAGAACCCACCCTACACCGCTGCAAATATCTAAGCTACAAAAAAATTGGTCTTAAAGATATCAAAAATAGAAAAGGGCAGATAGAGGATGAAACATAAAAATCATAGGAGTGTGTAACAATCAATTTGTCTGTCACACACTCCTATCTTATTGACAAGAAGCTATTTTGTTGAGTCTGAAATATGACTTATTCCTATTGGCAGAGATTTCCTTTTCTATTTGCTCAAGGTATTCCTCGGTAAGGAAAGATGACTCAATGTTACCCTGTGACTTCTTGTCTTCCACAATCTGCAAGCCTACTCCACGGAAGAAAACTTCAATGTCCCTATCGTCAACCTGAGGCTTCATGGTGCCGAAAATCCGAGCTTTTCTTTTTTTGTATATCAGATACACAGCCAAAGGAAGCCAAGCCAACGCTATCATCCAAAGGAGGCCACCATACATAAGCGTTAACAAAATAAACGAAAGAATGTAGGCTGCTTTCCAAAAAGCCTGTTTAACCCTGTTACCCTCATCATTCCTTGGAGCTTTCAAGAGTTCATCAGAAACGCTCTTCTTCCCTGTGGATTCCTTCAAGTCCCTTACCTTTAGCAGAATGCCGTCCTTATGCTTATCATACACGTATTTGAGGACATCCATGTTGTTTCCTGCCAGATAGGAGTTGGCGAAAGAAGAATAATCTGATTCCACAAAGAACAATCTGTCTTTTATCAGGCGTGCCGTAGTTTTCAGAAACACAAGCGTATTCATCTCGCCAAATGATATACTTTCAGGTATTTTCGTCTTCAAACGACTTAGGACGAAAAGAATGATTGCAAAAGAAATCACAGAAAATCCCAAGAATATCAAGGCACTCAGCGAATTGCCTGTCATCATTAGACCTTCAACCAAAGGCTTCAACAAAAATCGGTAGTCTGCACCTACACAATTTTCCAAGCCCCTTAACATGGCTTTGACTATGCTGTCCTCATAAACAGCCTTGTCCTCCAACATAAAATATACGATAATGGTGCCTATGACGGAAAACATGAATAATCCTATCATATAGGAACCAATGGTTGGCCATCTATTTGAAGGTTTTGATTCACTCTTTGGTGTACTTAGTACGGCCAAGGTCAATAATCTTATAAAGCTGTTTGTTGATGACATACTCCATATTTTAAATACCACATGTTTGCAATTCTAAAATTGTTTGCGCTACACACATGCAAAGATATTGGAAAAAATTCGATAAAACAAACAAAAACTATAAAATCATCTGATCTTCCATTAAATTTTAATGCTTTTCACTGGAAGTTGCCAAAAAATTATCTATAGACCCATCACCTATGAAGTTTTTTATACCGTCAATCATACTTTTATCGAATATATTTCCCCATCCATGATAGATTTCCCCATTTTGTTCCCTATTATAAAGTATAAGAAACTAAAAATGGAGGTAAATATGAACAAATACCTATCAGATAAGGAATGGCTCGGTCAAATCACCTTTCCACTGAATAAGGAAATGGGGAAACAGATGCCAACCAAGCCGCCAGTCACTCCGATGAAAAGCCCCATCCAGGAGGTGAAAGAAGGAGGATTGAAAGACATCGCAGGAATGGACGAACTGAAACAACTCGTACAGGAGAGCTTCATTAATGTCTTGAGAAACAAGGAGTGCGCCAAAGCCTTCGGCATCAAACCACCAAGCCTGCTTTTCTATGGACCCGCAGGTGTGGGAAAGACCTTCTTCGCGGAAAAGGTGGCAGAGGAAATCGGCATCCACTTCATGAAAGTGGCGCCCGACGACCTCGCCTCCTCCTATATCCACGGAACACAAGCCAAGATCGGCGAACTTTTCCAGGAAGCCGAGGAGAAGGCTCCCACCCTGCTTTTCTTCGATGAGTTCGACTGCATGGTCCCGCAAAGAAGTAATAATGACGACAACAATCAGAACGGAGAGGTTAACGAGTTCCTCTGCATGCTCAACAACGCAGCCGATAGAGGTATCTACGTCATGGCTGCCACCAATCATCCCGAGCGCATAGACAAAGCCGTCTTGCGAACAGGCAGAATAGACGAGCTCATCTACGTGGACATGCCCGACTCAAAGGCAAGGGAAAGTCTCTTCAAACTGTCGCTTGGGAAACTGCCCATAGAAAAGGACATCAACTATCAGCTACTGGCAGAGAAGACCAAAGGATTCAACTGCAGCGATATTGGCTATATCATACAAGTGGCATCGAGGAAGATGTTCAATGCGAGCATCAAAGACAAAGGAAAGCCCTTTAAGTCCATCACCCAAGAAGTGCTCCTGGATGCCATCTCACAAAGAAGTCCATCCGTCAGCAGTAAGGATATCAGGGAGTTTGACCGCATCAGAATGGAACTATCTAGAGGACAGAAGGGGCAGCAACCAAGAAGCATCGGATTTCATTAATCAAGAATTACAATTAAAAAGGAAACACGTATGAAAGAAAAAGTATTGAAAGCTCTCAAGGAGCTAGGATTCAAGTTGAAGGAGGTGGAAGACTTCGGTTACATATTCCAATATGAAGGCACTCACTACCTATATGCACCCAATGTCATGGGAGAGGAATTTCTCAATATTTGCGTCCCTGGCGTGTGTGACCTTCATGAGGCAAAGGAGAACTTTGACCTCTGCCATCTAGCCAACAAACTAAGCTACGAGCTTAATTATGTCAAAGCATACGTCAAGGAGGAACGTCTTTGGCTTGCCTATGAGTGCGACGTCGATGGCTGCGAAAAATCCATCAAGGATATCGTAGGCACAATGATCTCCTACCTAGACTTTGGCATCAACTATACCAGAGGGCTACTTGAGAAAGGCTACCCTGACATGGAAGAGCCAAATGAGGAGGAAGAACAGCAAGATGAAGCACAAGCTGAGGAAATCAAAGAGCTACCATCTCCTTCAGCCGAGAAGGAAGCTCCCCAGGAGACTGGTACGAAACATCATTCACTCATCTCAAACATTAGCAAGATATGGAAAAAAATAAGAAATTAGTCATGAAGGTGCTCAAGGAAATGGGCTACGAGCCAGAGCTGGACTCAGACCAAGACATCAGATTGTGCATGGAAATGAAAATCTTCTATTTCTTCATGCCAGATAACGAGGAAGAGAGCTACGTCAACATCGTCCTACCCCAGTTCTCTCGCATCCAGGAGGGCAAGGAAATCCTAGCACTTGCAGCCTGCAACATAATGACAAGGGACATGAAACTCCTTAAAGTATATGTGGAGAAGAACCATGAGAACGTCAGCGCCTCTTGCGAGTTCATCTACACGGATGAGGATTCCCTGAAGCAGAACATCGTAACCTGTCTGGATGTGATGGGCATTGTGAAGACCCTTTACAAACGAAGATGTGCTGAACTTGAAAATTAAGAAGCCATGATGAAGAAATGCTTTTTTGTCACCGACTTGATTTTGGTGGCTACCATGTTGATTCTCGCCGTCCACTACTGGTGGGCGGTGACCTTCCCCATCATTCATCTCATCATTTGCATCTATCCCTTACTGCTAAGGATGACCATTGGCTTAAGAAGACTATGGGGATTCTCTTACCTATCCACCCTTCTTTTGTTTCTGGTAATAAGCTTGCCTATGCTGGGAGATATGACCTGGCTCGACTATGCCTCCGAAAAACTCATCAAAGCACCCATCATGCTGTGGCAAGGCTTAGGGCAGGGTGATGTTGACTATCAGCTGGCAAGCAAAACTGGAAAGGAATATGGCTATCTCCTAAAAAATGTCATCGTTTTCTGGATTTGGTGGCTTCCAATAATCATGCTCTTAGGAAAAACTCTCTTCAAAGTAATCAAAGAGCGCATTTTCCACAAGCCAAACCAAGGACTCAACTTAAGAAAAATCCTCGGTGGTGATTCATTTTCCATCAGAGAGCTTAAACCAGACTGGAGCTGCCAAACTCTTTGGCATAACAAGGAAGGAAGAATGATCCTATCCGTTACTCTCGTATTCTTACTGGCATCCATCATGGGCTATGACCTGAACTATCTACCTTCCTTTATGGGAGTGATGATCCTGCCAATAGCAAGCTATCTTCTCTGGTGTAAATACTTGGCAAAAATAAAGGGAAAGCCGATGGAGATTATCATGATGCTAGCAGGAAGCCTGTTTCTGTGGATGGCACAATACGAGACCCATGAGGCCAGAGTACTATTTCTCCTAGCTGGAACCTTGTGCCACCTATGCGGATGGGGATACTTGTGCCACAGAACTCACCAAATGAAATATGTAGTAAGCATGCTGCTCATGGGAAACAACCTTGCTTTACTAAGCATGGGATACAATCCCCTTTCGTGTATTCAAGCCAAGAGACTCTATCGCATGAACTGTTCTGCCTATAGCTCAGGAGTAATGTATGTAAAATCTTCACAAGGCATGGGAATTAGGGATAGATACGGCATGATTCTACCTGCCATATATGAGGATATCATCCCACTTGACACGGACAACAAGCCATACGTCAAGGTAATAAAGAACGGACAGGAAGCTTTCTATGATTACTATCTTCACGAGTGGATAGCACCCCAATTGACGATATGTCCCCAATGGCAAGAGAAAGCCGAGGCACTGCTGAAAATAACGCTTGAAGAAAGCAAGAGCCAACAGGCACAAGCAATCGTAATGGACGCAAGAACAGGCTTCCTACGAGTGAAGGCAACAATAGGCAGCCTTCCTATAGGAGAGACCTACAAGAATCCCTGGGAAATCACCTATGATAGCGAGCTGATTCAGCCTTTTACCATGCTGGCAGCCATCAACACAGGAAAAGTAAGTCTTAAAGACAGTACTGACACGGAAAAGTATGGTGTCACAACCTTTGGGGAAGGGCTCAAACATCATAGTCACATTGCTATCTACCATGCCGCAAAAAAGGCATTTGGCGATGATAAAGAGAAATTACTCGACATGCTCAAAGGATATGGTTATGACCAACCACTTATGCTAAAGGACAAAAACTTGAACAACATGGTGGATATAAAAGGAAAAGGCCAAATATTGCCTAAAGGAATTTCCCTCTTCGACCTATCCAATGGGCATGGATTGGAAATAACTCCCCTGCAAATCGTCAGGATGTATAGCTTGCTGGCTTTGGAATGTAGTACGGTAAATCCCATACTCTACAGAACACAAAGTCCCATTTTTCCGAACATGGTGGAATATTGCGAAGGAATTCCACTTATCAACTCTATCCTCACTTATCAAAATTGGAGCATTCCGATGCAAAAAATGTCACCTCCTTTGACAAAACTCATCGGATATGCTTCCAATACTCCTCTCAAGCAAGGAAGCAATGAGAAAGGAAATGAAGAAAAGGTCGTCAGCTTCTGCGGAATATTCGCAAAGGGTAAGGAAATATATGTCATATTTGCCATGCTTCGAGGTCATAGCCAAGACACTAAGATTTCAAATCTCGCAGGAATCGTTCAACCGCTAGCCGACTATATCTGTCAAGAAGACCAGCAAAGAACAAATGTCAAACAATAAATCATTCTATCATGGATATACTCAAAAAAATCAAGAAAATGATAAGGAAATGCGCAAAGTCCATCAACTCCATCGTCTCTGAGGATGAAGAGCCATACTGTGACAGGAGCACACATTTCCATGTTTCCAAAGACGGAACCGTTGAGACAATTAATTTCCCAATGCTCGAAGAATATGGAAAAGGTTATCACATTGGAGAAGGGATTGCTGAATTTAGAAAAGGAAACGCCTATGCCTTAGTCAACATGAAGACAGGAAAGCTCCTCAACATCTCAGACAGCAAAAGAAATCTTTTGGTGGAAGACAGGGTTATCGATTATGAGAGCATCCATGACCGTTTGGAACATGGTTATAAAGCGGATTCCAAGCAGGTAGATTTCTGGCTGGAGAGAGTCACCGGCATGAAGGATGGTTTCTGCGCCATGGCGTGGACCATCTACCCAGAAGGCAGGTGGTTCGAGGACGAGGACGGCTTCGGCGCAGAACCAAATGAAAATGCAGAGGTAGCCTATTGCATCATCAACTCAAGTCCTGGAATAGTCATTCCTTTCCAACCCATGGATAACGTGGATGCAGTACTGGAAATACTCAGAGAGCAGAAACGAAAGATCAAACAAAAGAATAAATGAAATCAATAAAATATTCTATAAAATGGAAAAGGTAACAGCTAAACAATTCTTTACCACGCTTGGCGTTGGTATCTGGCAGGCCATCTGTTGGTTTTGTAACCTATGTGGCTACAAGGACAAAAGTCTTTATGGTCTCTTTGTCAAGAGAGTGTTCACTGGATGTGTAACCCTTCTATTAATGATATTCACAGGAGCAATCCTTTGGGCTATCTACTCAGACAGCTTTAAGAAACCAAAATACAGCTACTACGACTGGCAATACGTGAGTAGAAACGTTAGTTATAGCCAATCGGCTGGAAAGGTGGAGAACTTCAAGACCGGGGAAACCATACGCAACGTGGACTGGATTTACAAGAGTGTGGATGGCGACAGCATGGTGTGCTTCGCTAGCAAAGGGAAGAGAGGCTATTTCAACAAGTTCACAGGAAGGGTTGTCATCAAGCCCCAGTACAAGAGGGCGTGGATTTTCAGCGAAGGACTGGCTTGCGTGGAAGAAAACGACACGCTCTACTTTATCAACCACAAAAATCAGAAGGTCATCAAGGCAAACTTTGTTTTCGACGAGAACGCCAGTGGATATGTATTCCATGATGGCTTTTGCATCGTGGCCGTGGACAATTACAAGTATGGCATCATCAACAAGCAAGGCAAATGGCTGCTGAAGCCAGAGTATGAGGACGTGAGATACCATAAGGATAAGTTCTGGATTGTGAAGAAAGACAAAAGACTCGGTATTTATGATGCCTTCACCCAAAAGATGGTTCTACCCATCAGCTATCGCCACGTAAATATTGACAGCCAAGGTTTCGTGGTAGAATATGAAGACTACACCATGAAACGTCTGAACTTTGATCTCACGGTGAGGGACAACTTCGTGTGCAGTGAAATCAACAAAGTATCCTACCCATCTGGAAAAATGGATAAAAATGGAGAGGAAATCCTGGAACCAAGCCGTTGCCTTTACTACAAGACTGGTTCTTGGATGGACAAGGACTCAGAGAAGGTGGGGTTGATGTCTCCAGAGGGAAAGCCACTCACCAAACCTCTATATGACAACATCACCGGCATCGGCTTCGACCTATACATGGCTGAAAATGCTGGCAACTATACGGTCATCAATGGAAAAGGACAAACCGTCAACTAACTTCCTCACATCCGCTAGGAAGGGTGGATTTCCCCATGCAACAATAGGGATAATCCACCCTTCCTTTATGGTTTATCCCTTTGTCAAAAGCCAAAATCGCCGTACCTTTGCCAACGAAATCAAGAGACAAACAGTCTGACGATTCAAAGAATGTAGTAAACATGAATAGTAACCCTTTAAATGATATGAGTTATGAAAAGAATGATTATGACAATGGTGGCAATGGTAATGATGATCACATCAGTATCAGCTCAGAGAATAGACAATACATCCATGGAGGCTCGCATCCTCACCGACAAGATGACTGAAGAGCTTGGCTTAAACAGCTGGCAAAGAGAGAAGGCATACCAAATGAACCTCTCTTACCTCAATGGCATCAACAGCTATCGTGACATCGACTCTCAGATTTGGAAAATTCGCAACAATGCTCTCAAGGGCATCTTGAACGCTTCACAGTGGAAACTATATAAGAACGCTTCCTACTTCTACCATCCTATCAGCTGGCACAACAATGCTTACGTACACAACATCTACGCTAAGTACCCTGTCAAGAGCTCTCCATTCGGCAGAAATAGAGCAAACAAGCCTGTGACTCTTCCTGCACCAGCCAACCAACGCCCAGTGGAAGTAGGCAGACCACAGCAGCCAAACTATACGGCTTTCAACAAGAACAATAGTAAGCCAAATAGAAC
>ERZ808240.2091-NODE-2091-length-22859-cov-11.748991_pt1 | contig 22859 bp, 21 predicted proteins | sample MGYA00521084_ERZ808240 | MGnify/ENA primary metagenome ERZ808240 (study PRJEB31516, sample SAMN03275571) | gut metagenome | biome: mammalia-associated habitat; material: feces | host: Papio cynocephalus | place: Kenya | collected 2012-08-06 ...
TCGGTTTGCATGAAATGTAAATGATCGTTTTACACCTAATAGTGGCGATGATCTTCGGCAGTGCCTTGGGGTGGATGCCGTCTCTTGGAGGATCTAAGATGATCATATCCGGCTTCTCTTCCACTTCGTCCAGTACCTTCAACACATCTCCGGCGATGAATTCGCAGTTATGCAGTCCGTTGGCTGCGGCATTTTTCTTCGCTGCCTCCACGGCTTCTTCCACGATCTCCACACCGATGACTTTACCGGCTGCCGGTGCCATGAGCTGTGCGATGGTGCCGGTGCCGCTGTAGAGGTCGAACACGGTCTTGTCGCTGCCGCCCAGGTCTCCCACGTAATCTCTCGCCGTCTGGTACAGTACCTCCGCACTGTAGGAGTTGGTCTGGAAAAAGGAGAACGTAGAGATCTTGAATTTCAACCCCAGCAGTTCCTCATAAAAATACTCCTGTCCGTATAGCAGCTCCGTATGATCACTCTGCACCACATCCGCAATGGAATCATTGGTAATATGTAAAATTCCTGCGAATTTACCGGCAAGCTTTCCATCCTGTTCCAAAGTAAGTAACAGATCCCGGAATCCGGCAATCAAAGCATTCGCATCCCCGCTGACCTCCGCAGAAGAATCTTCTCCCTGCCATGGATTCTGCGACGTTGTCACCAGTGCCACAAGAATTTCTCCGGTGCGGGATGCCTTACGTACCAGCAGGTGACGTAAATATCCCTCATGGCTCATTCTGTGGAAAAAGCTTACCTTTTCCCCCGCGAAATAATCCCTTACTGTCTGCAAAATCAGACGGTAATCCGCATCCACGATCTTGCAATCCGCTACGGTCACAATGTCGTAGAAACTGCCTCTCCTGTGCATGCCCAATGCCAGCGGCCCGTCCTTATATTCATCTCCGAAAGAGAACTCCATCTTATTACGATATTCATAAGCTTTCGGACTGCCTTTGATGCCTTCGAAAATCCAGGCTTCTTCCTGCCTGTTTAACACACTGTCCAACAGTCTCTTTACCTGTTTCTCTTTGACTTTCAGCTGTTCCTCGTAAGGGAGAGACAGATAGGTGCATCCGCCGCATAACCCAAAAAGGGAACACTTCCGGCCGGTTTCCAGAGGTGACTTCTCCGTCACCTCTAAAAGCCTTCCTTCCGCCTTCCCTTTGCGTACTTTATTCACCGAGAACTTTACTTTCTGTCCGGGCAGGCTGTTCTTGACTACAGCAGTCTCATCTCCCACACAGACGATCCCTTTGTTGGGAAAATCGACCCTTACAACAAATCCTTCATATACCTGTCCTTTTTTCATGGGTTAGTTCTCTCCTTCATCCTCGAAGAAGTCATCATCATCCTCTTCCACATCATCTGCTTCATCTTCGAAGTCATCCTCGAAGTCATCCAGATAATCCTGTGCAAAGAAGAAATGATATACCGCATAAGCTACAGCCGCCACAGCAGCTACCGCACCGATAATCGCCAGTACCCATACCAATACGTTACGCTCCTTCTTCTCTTCCACTTCCTTACCGAGGAGCTTATTAAGCTTTTTCAATTCGCTGATCTTCAGCTCGTTCAATTTGTCAAGATCTACCAGATTCTCAATTCTGTTCATATTATTTACCTGCCTTTCCGGCATCCGGGCATTTCTCCAGATGCAAAGCAATTGTTTTTATTCCCTTATATAATACCATGTTTTCGTGAAAAATACTATACCCGTTTTAACTTGGCAAAAGATGCATACATAATCTTCTGTCCTGCCTGGTCGAACTCCACCGTGACCTTATAGTCCCTGGGTTCTCTCACGATATTTAACACCGTACCTTCGCCGTATTTGATATGACGCACTCTGTCACCTACGGCATACTCCAGTTCTTCCGGTGCCTTGAATTCCGTGCCCTTCTGCAGTCCCGCCAGCTGGTTCAGTCCGCTGATTCCTTTGGAAATATAAGGTTTATCCGCCTTTGCCGTAACGCGGGGTTTTAACACTGCCTTGGGTCTTGGATCAAATCCGGTATTGCCAAAGCCTCCGAATCCGCTGCCCGAACCGGAGCCGGATCGTGGTGTTGCAATTGCCTCTAATCCCATGGCACGCAGGGCTGCCTCATTGGCTCTTCTCGCCTGAAAATCCTCCAGATCATCGTCCCGGTATCTTCTGTTTTGCGGCAGGGTATTATCCATAAGTTCCTTCGGAATCTCCCGCACAAAACGGCTCACCGGATTGTATTGGTTCTCACCGCGAAGCATTCTGCTCCTGGCGCAGGTCAGGGTCAGATCCTCTTTGGCTCTGGTGATTCCCACATAAGCCAGTCGTCTCTCTTCTTCGATCTCTAAAGGATCATCGGAAGCAATGGTCATAAAGCTGGGGAATAATCCATCCTCCATGCCGGCGAGATACACCACCGGAAATTCCAGACCCTTGGCGCTGTGCAGCGTCATGAGCAGCACCCGGTTGTCACCGTTCTCCACATTGTCAATATCCGCTACCAGCATGATCTCCTCTAAAAATTCCGACAGAGAAGGCTCATCATGGGTCTCCTCATAGGCGGCTGCCTTGGTGATCAATTCATCTACGTTCCCCAGACGGTCCTCCGCGGATTCTTCATCCTGATCCCGCAGATATTCCGCATAATCGATCCGTTCTAATAAAGACTTGATCAGATCCGGCAATGTATAAGAGGACAAACCACTGCGCAGTACCTCGATCAGATTCACGAATCCACGGATTTTCACTTCCGCTCTGCCAAGTCCCTTGATCTGGTCTGCTTCGCACAGCGCATCGAATAACGTAATATCCTTCATCTGTGCATAATCTGCCACCTTTTCCAGGGAAGCTGCGCCGATGCTTCGTTTCGGTACATTGATGATTCTGCGCAGAGCCACTTCGTCCCTGCCGTTATCAATTGTCTTTAAATATGCCAGGATATCCCGTATTTCCTGACGTGCATAGAAGTTCACACCACCTACCACATGATAGGGAATTCCTTCCACCACCATACGCTCTTCCAAAAGTCTGGATTGAGCATTAGTCCGGTACAGAACCGCACAATCCGCATAAGCAACACCGTCCTTATTTACTTTATCGGAGATATCGTCCGCAATATACTCCGCCTCTTCGTAGGCATTGTCAAACTGCCGGAAATGGATCCGGCTGCCCGCTCCCTTTTCCGTCCAAAGAGCTTTCTCTTTACGGCCTCTGTTGTTACGGATCACCGCGTTGGCAGCATCCAGAATGTTCTGTGTGGAACGATAGTTCTGTTCCAGTTTGATCACTTTTGCATCGGGATATACCTTCTCGTAATCTAAAATGTTACGGATATTTGCACCGCGGAATTTATAGATGGACTGATCGTCATCACCTACCACGCACAGATTGCGATAGCCGTCTGCTAACAGGCGGATCAGCTCAAACTGCGCCGTATTGGTATCCTGGTACTCATCCACCATAATATATTTAAAACGCTCCTGGTAGTTATACAGAACCTCCGGGCAGCTTTTGAACAGTTCCACTGTCTTTACGATGATATCATCAAAATCCAGTGCATTGCTCTTCTTCAGCGTCTCCTGATACTCTCTGTAGACCTTTGCCGTCACACTTTTGCGATAGTCTCCCACGGATTTTACTTCAAATTCCCTCACATCCACCAGTTCATCCTTGGCAGAGGAGATCTCTGACAACAGTGTCCGCTCCTTGTACATCTTCGTATCGATGTTCAGACGCTTACATACCTGTTTGATCACAGTCTTCTGATCATCTGTGTCATAGATGGTAAAATTCGTATCATACCCCAGTCTATCAATATGTCTCCTGAGGATCCGCATACAAGTGGCATGGAAAGTTGCTACCCACACCTGATCCGCGCCAAATCCTGCAATCTGATCCACACGTTCCCGCATCTCCTGCGCCGCCTTGTTGGTAAAAGTAATGGCGAGAATATTCCAGGGATTCACTCCCATCTCGTCGATCAGGTACGCCACTCTGTGGGTCAGCACACGGGTCTTGCCGCTTCCTGCGCCTGCTAACAGAAGGAGCGGTCCTTCCGTATGAAGCACCGCTTCTTTTTGTTCTTTATTTAAGGTATCATAAATACTCATGAATTACGCGTTTTCCCTTTCATTAAATTCCTGCAAAAACTTCCTAAAGTCTTCGACGGGCATCGGTTTTGCATAAAAATAGCCCTGCACGATGTCACAGTCCGCCAGCCGCAGCATGTCCAACTGCTCCTTTGTCTCCACGCCCTCTGCCAATACTTTAAAACCGAGATGCTTCAACATTTTAGTCAGATATTTGATAATTGTCAATGCCGTTTCTTCCCGTTCGCTGTTCATGGTATCATCCAGGAACTGTTTGTCCAGCTTTACCGTGTCTACCGCCACCTTGGACAACAGATTCAGAGAAGAATAGCCGCTGCCGAAATCGTCCACCGAGATCTCTACACCATTGTCTCTTAAGGTCTCCAGATTGTTGGTCAGCTTGTTCAGGTCAGACATGAATACAGACTCCGTTACTTCCACTTCCAGCAGTTCACTGGGCACCTTGTACTCCTTCAGTCGTTTCAGAATATTCGGTACAAAATCCATATATTCATTGTGTCTCCTGGAAAAATTCACCGAGATCGGCACCACTTCTTCTCCCTGTGCCAGTGCATCCCGCAAATACTCCATCACCTGATCCAGGATTGCAAAGTCCACCTTGGTGACAAACCCGTTTCTCTCGAAAACATCGATAAATCGTCCCGGCATCACCATGGAACCATCGGAACGGATCCACCGCACCAGTGCCTCCGCGCCTACCACCTTGCCGGTATGCAGAGACACCTTCGGCTGCAGGTATGCACGAAATTCTTTGTTATTATAAGCGCTGACCATACCGGATACGATCTCTCTGGTGTTCTCTAAATCCTTACGGATCTTCTCCGTATAAATTTCCACCGCGCTGTCCACTTTTTGCGTCTTACACTGTTTTCTCGCCTCATTGGCGTTATCCATCATGGAAGACACCGACCAGTCATTCTCCAGTATCTCATACATTCCCGTGGCAATGACCAGATTGCACTGATCATAACGGCTGTTGGTCTTCTGCACAAAAGAATTGGTAAATTCCAGATATTTGTCTCTGGCATCTTCTACCGTCTCTTCCTTCAATACCCCTACAAAATGATCCGAGGTCACACGGCAGAACAGTACTCCGTCCTGACATTTTTCCTGCAATGCCACCGCAAAATCATGCAAAATGCGGTCTCCCACTTCGTAACCGTACATTTCGTTCACATACTGGAAATTAGAAAAATCAGAGGACACAAAGAACAATCCGTTTTTCCCGTGGTTTGCCATATAAACCTCCAGCTTGTCCACGAACTTATTATATACCGGCAGTCCGGTCAGGGCATCGTAGTTTAACTTACGGTTCAGCTCCCGCTGATCTTTTTCCGCATTTTTTAGCATACGGAGACGGTTAAATATCTGGTGGGAGATTCTGCACAGGGCATTTTTCTCTTCTTCCCATTTTCTGTCTGTGCGGCGATCCGAGAAAATCACACTGGCCTTTAATCCCTTTGCAGCAGTAGACATTACAATCATCACGGATTCAGCTTCTTCTTTGTAAACATCCGGAGTCTCCGACTGCCTGTAGATCACTGCGCCAGATTCATCTGCTCTTTTTCGGATTCTGTCCCACTCAAACACACCGGGATTCAATATTCTTTTGGCAAAGTTCTGTTTTTCTTCCCGATTCCACTGATAACGAATCATGGGACCGGCTTCATTGACTTCCACACAGATCATGTCGTCAATTCCGAAAAAGCTGCAGGTCCTCTCACAGATTACCTTCAGTGCGCTGGTCAGATTTGGTACGTTTTCCAGCAGATCCATGCAGAACAGTACCAGGTCTTCCGCACTCTCGAACTGTGCCTCTTTGTGAACGATCTCGTCCTCTTTGTTCTCCTCACTGTCCAGATAACTTTTGCCGGGTAATGCCACACCTTCCTTGACATCCAACAGATAATAAGCGCCTTTCCCCTTGCTCTTCACCTGATACAGTGCAGCATCCGCCCACTGGAACAGCAGATTATAATCCGTTACCGTGCCGTCTGTCACTGCCACACCCAGACTACAGGAGATATGTAATCCTGTCTTGTCATCATCATAGCGGTCGGACATACAACGGTTCAGCTGTTTTAACTTTTCCTGAAACAGTTCTCTGTCCATGTCTTCCACGTAGAAGACAAATTCATCTCCGCCGATCCTGCCTTTCAACGCATCGGGAAAAATATTCCCAAGTTCATCCGCAAAAGAACACAACACCGCATCTCCGAACAGATGCCCATTAGTATCGTTGATCTTCTTAAAACTGTCCACATCCTGCACCACCAGATATGCGGTCTGTCCACGTTGCAGGTTCTGCAGGCGTCTGCCGATCTGCTGTTTGATCGTTTTATTGTTTAATAATCCAGTCAGAGAATCCTTTTGGGATTTTTCCCGCAGTTCCCATTCTTTTTTCTTCTGTTCGTCAATATCACAGACCTTCCCCAGAACCCGTTCCGGCTCTCCTTTTTCGTCATAAAAAGTCTGTCCGATGACCTTCACCCACCGGGGCTTGCCATCCGCATCGGTCTTACAGAGTTCGATATAAATATCCGGTTTGCCGCTGCGCAACGCTTCCGAAAGCTTTTGTTCCACCGTCTCCATCCGGCTGCCCGCTTCCCGCAACAGATGATCCGTATACCCTTCCGTAATCTGTGTGGAATACAGGATGCCTTCCCCCGGACCGGCATAGTACATTTTGTCATTTGCGATATCGTATTCAAAGATCAAATCTCCGGACATGCGGATCACAGCCATCAGCTTTTCCCGTTCCCGGTGCAGTTCTCTGGTGGTCTCATCCAGCTGCCTGTCCACATCTCCCGTCTGTTTTTTCTGTGGTGTAACCCCGTTTTTCAATCCCATACGCTTCTCTTCCATGCAACCCTCTCTGCTTTCTCTATACCTCTTCCACCCGGCTGAAATTCCATACACGCAGATTGTATTCCACGATCGGTGTGTCACAGTAAATACACTTCTTGGCTCCCAGTCCCGGCAGAGGTGCACCGCAGTTCGGACAGTTCAGTCCCAGACCCGCATCCTCCTGGTTTTCAATCATATCCTGATCCTGGATATAGACCAGTTCCACGTTATATTTTGCCTGTTCCTTACGTTCTTCGCTGCCTCTGATCAGCTTGCCGTTCTCTTTTAAGGCATGTACATATTCCACCGCCGACTGCAGGACAATACTCTGTCTCCCCCTCTGCTTCCGGTACTGGTGGATCTCTGTTCTGTGAATATGAATATTTTCAAAGCTTTCCTTCTGAGACTGGTTCTGTAATATCTCCAGCCGCAGTCTGATCTGTTCTCTCAATTCCTTCGTTCCTTCCGACAAAAGTGCCGGATTCTGTCTCGTAATACTCTGCAAATAAGAGATCAGTACATTCTCTGCTCTGCTCTTCATCTCGTCATAATGAAATTCCGGGAAGTCCCGCATGATGGATGGCATATACAGATTCGTTGCGGAGGATACCGACTTCGGTGTCGTCTCCACTTCCTGTTCCCTCTGTTTCATCCCTTCGATCATGGAGTCTGTCCCAAACAATAGTCTGGAGGTCTCTCTCAGTTTCCGTTTGATACAGTAATACGCATAATATATAATTCCTGCCAGTACCAGGCACAATACCAATATAACAATAACCGCAATCAGGCTTCCGTTCATTTACGTTTCTCTCTGTTTTCCATTCTGTTGTATAATATGATGTCGGGGTTAAAAGCCCCCGACTTTGATGCCTACGTATTGATCACACAGCTCAAAGCATCATTCCATCCCGGAAGCATATTCATTTGCAAAATCATGCAGGCATGTTTTCTGCTCTCGATATGTTTTGGCTGAACTGTTACAGCAAAGTACAGCAGACGCCCTAGAGACATCCGCTGTACTGCTGTTTTGTAAAATATTCTGCTGAATATTATGATACGAGCTTATACTCTGTCGTTCTCATCAAAAGGATCGCCGCACTCCGGGCAGAACTTAGGAGGATGTGCAGGATCTTCCGGTTCCCAGCCGCACTTATCACATTTGTAGATTGGTGCGCCTTCCGGCTTCTTTGCTCCGCATTCGGAACAGAACTTGCCCTGATTTACTGCGCCGCAGCTGCAGGTCCAGCCTGCATCGGAGGGCTTGGGTGCGCCACACTCGGAGCAGAACTTACCGCGGTTATCTGTTGCGCCACAGCTACAGGTCCAGCCAAGTACCGGTGCCTGCATCTTAGGGCTCTGGTTCTGTGCGGGTGCTGCCTGTGCCTGCTGCATACCCATACCGTTCTGCTGTGCATCCATCTGATACAACTGCCCGGCATTGATACCGCCTACCATGTTCGCCATGTTCATGCCTGCAAATGCCATCATGGGACCGGTAGAGGTGTTGGATGCTGCCATCTTCATAGCCTCTGCCTGTGCAGCGGTCATGGTAGCTGCTGCCATTCCGGTATTACGCAGTACTGCGGTTCTCTGCAGATCTGCGATGGTCTTCGCATCTTCATCGGGGATCTTCGCAGAGTTGATATTGATGGTAACGATCTCGATACCACGAAGCTTGGTCCACAGATCGGAAAGCTCTTCCTTCAGGGCTTCTGTGAGTTCCGCAGTATGTGCGGGAACTTCGCTGGGGCGTACACCCAGTGCAGAGATCTTAGCCAGTGCAGGCTGCAGTGCAGTCAGCAGCTCGGACTTCATCTTCGCTACCAGTTCACTTCTGGTATAGGACTCTGTTACGTTACCGCATACATTTTTATAGAATAACAAAGGATCTACCAAATGGAAGGAATACTCACCGTTACAACGTAAGGAGGTATCCAGATCCAGTCCGATATTCTGGTCAATTACCCGGAACGGAATGGGGCTTGCCGTACCAAAGAGGTTGTTCATGATCTCCTTGATATTGAAGAAGTAGATTCTCTGATCCTTCGCCGCATTACCGCCAAAGGTAAAACGCTTTCCGATATTGGAAAAAGTATTCTTAACGCTCTCGCCAAGATTGCCGTAGAACAGGCTGGGTTCTGTGGAAGAATCATATACGAACTCACCGGCATCCGCACAGAACTCTACGATTCCGCCCTGATCTACGATGATCATACACTGACCTTCGTTGACTGCCACGATGGAGCCATTGGAGATAATGTTCTCCACTCCCTTAGTGTTGCTGTTGCGTCCATTGGTTACACGTTGCTGTCCTTTTACTACCAATACGTCATTGGAAAGAGAATCACAGTAGAAATACTCTCTCCACTGGTCAGCCATCATACTGCTGACTGCATCTCTTGCTGCTCTGATTAAACCCATTACCGCACCTCCGTTTTATATATGAAAAATTAATCTTTTTCACATCTCTTACATTTTAGCAAATTTTACACATTCCCTCAACTGCTTTTCGTAAAATATCGTCATTTTTCCTTTACAATGTGTCGTTTTTCTACTAAACTGTGATACTAGAGATGTTTGATTACACTATAATATAAAAGGATCAAAAGAAAAATGGGTAAAAAAGCTACAAAAGCCGCTGATAATATGTACTATCTCGCACGTTGCGAAGCCGCGGAGGCGAATCCTGACTTCAGCAGCCGCGAAAAAGCTGCTGAACTGGTAGGCATCGACCGCACCAGACTGGCAAGGATCGAACTGGACACCATCGCCCCCTACCCTGAGGAAGTCAAGGCAATGGCTGAGGCATATAATACACCGGAGCTGTGCAATTCCTTCTGTGCCAAAGAATGTCCCTTAGGGCGCAACAGTGTCTCCGAGGTGGATATCGTAGATTTTGACAGACTGGCATTAAAGGTGCTGGGCTCCTTAAAAGACATCGATACCCTCCGGGCTTCCCTGATTGCCATCTCCGAAGACGGTGTGATCTCCGAGGACGAGCGCCCGGCTTTCCAGGATATTTTAGATTCCCTGGAGAAGATCAGTACCAACGCCAAGGCATTAAAGCTCTGGGCTATCAAAAATATACACATCAAGGAGGAGGACGTCTGATCCTCCTCCTTTTCTTTTATATGCTCCGTTTTACTTATCTACTTATCTCATCGCCGCTTTCTCTGCAAATTCAGTATTCACCAGTATCTTGTAAGGCACTCTCTCTTTTATCACATCGGAATCTTCCAGTATATTCTGTAATAAGTCAAAGGCATCTTCGTGGAAGATCAGATCTTCTTTCCAGGTGTCCTGCCCCAGATATCTTGCTACAATGGCTGTCAGAGTATCGCTCTCCGTCTCGGCGAACTGGGGTGCAATACATTTGGCGATTTCTTCCGCACTGTGCTCCTGTACATAATCCATGCCTTTCTGCAGTGCATCGGTGAATGCCTGGATCGTTTCCGGATTTTTCTCTATATAACTCTTCTTCGCAGAAAAAGAAGTGTATGGTACGTAGCCGGATTCTTCGCCCAGAGATGCCACCACGTAGCCGTCCCCTTTCTGCTCCAACAGTGTGGCGTGAGGCTCGAACTCAATAGTGAAATCTCCCTGTCCGCCGGAAAATGCCGCTGCCGTGGAACCAAAGTCAATACTCTGGTCAATGGTCAGATCTGCAGACGGATCAACATTATTTTTCTCCAGGATATATTCAAATACCATCTCCGGCATGCCGCCTGCTCTGCCGCCTAAGACCGTGGTGCCTTTTAACATATCCCATGAAAAGTCGTCAATGGGCTCTCTCGCCACCAGGAAATTCCCCGCACGCTGGGTCAGCTGGGCAAAGTTCACCACATAGTCCTCCGTGCCGCCGGCATAAGTGTAAATCGTACTCTCACTGCCCATGAAACCGATATCCGCCTCTCCGGTCAGTACCGCGGTCATGGTCTTATCCGCGCCAAATCCCGTCACCAGTTCCAGATCAATCCCGGCATCATCAAAATAGCCTTCTTCGATCGCCACATACATCGGTGCATAAAAAAGAGAGTGGGCTACCTCATTGAGCACCACTCTGGTCTTCTTTGGTCCATTCGCCTGTTCTGCGCTGCCACAGCCCGTAAGCATAGCTGTCGCCAGCAGCGCAGACAGTACGATTGCCGTTACTTTCTTTGTCTTCATAATCGTTCATCCTCCCTGAGATTACATATCTATTCTATGTAATCCCGGGGAAAATGTTCCGAAGTCTTTACAGGTTTGCCTTGATCTTATCGATCATCTCCTGATACTCAGCGTCGGTCAGAAGTGTCTTGCCGGGGTTCATCTCGAAAGTTCCGCCCCACTCAAATCCATCCTTATACTTGGGGCACAGGTGCATATGCAGATGGCAGCCGGTGTCACCGTAAGCGCCGTAGTTTAATTTATCAGGGTGGAATGCTGCATGGATGGCTTTGGCTGCATGCGCTACATCCTCGAAGAATAATCTTCTCTCTTCCTCGCTGATGTCCACGATCTCGCTGACATGATCCTTATATGCCACGATACATCTGCCGGGATGGCTCTGCTCCTTGAACAGGATCAGGCTGCTCACTTTCAGGTCACAGATAAAAATGCCGAACTTATCTAACAGCTCTCCTCTCATACAATATCCACAATTTGCGTCTTTCATTTGTTCTCCTATCTGCCCTCTTGTGGGGCGTGCCGTCTTTGGCGTGTATTCTTGCTTCCGGCGATGCCGGAGGGAATCAGTCCAATGTAATGTTGATCAGTTTACGGATATTTTCCGGGTCATAATTCAGTACCAGTTCCGCAGGAAATTCCAATTCCCGCATCAGCCGCTCCGCCTCGTCAAATTTTCCTATGGAAAAACACATATGGCTGTCCGTTCCCATTATAACAGCCTGATCATACTTCATGCAAGCCTTTAACAAATCCGTGATATTTTCCCTGCCACCCTGTCTTGCAGACTTCGGATGCAGAGAAGAATTGTTGACCTCCAGTGCAATTCCTGCCACCTTTGCTTCTCGTACCAGTTCATCGTAATCTAACGGGAATCTGCCGTCATCCGGATGTCCCAGTATTTTCACATAAGGGTTCTGAAAAGCTCTGACAGAGGCAAGTGTGTTCTCCTTACGGCTGCCCGCAGTATAGGCAAAGGGATGGATACTGGCAATGGCATAATCCATTGTCTGCATCTTCTGTTCCTCAAGATCCAGGGTACCGTCCATGTCACGGATATTCGCCTCCACACCGCATAATAGACGCAGCCTTCCTCCTGCCTGCGGTATTACTCTCCCGGTCTTTTCCTCTCTGTCGTATTCTCTGGGGATCACTTTGTAATTGCCAAAATAGAACTCATGAGGTCCTCCGGGGGTAATGGGACCATGCTCACTCATTCCCAAATACCGGATTCCCTCTTCCAGTGCAGCGTCTATATTTTCCAATAATGTACTATACGCATGCCCTGCTGCCAGGGTATGCGTATGAAGATCCATAAATGCTTTCATAAAATTTTCCTGTTTCTGACTTTATTACTTATTTTTCTTTATTTTTCTTGTGGGCTTCCTTGTCAGGCTCCACTGTCTTCGCATCGTTTGCCAGTTCCGTTACCAGGCGCTCCACGATCATTTTCTTCATATAGACATCAAAACTTAAAAGACAGATCAGAGCAAACTTCTGTAAAAATTCCTGTTCTTCTCCGGTCACATCGGCAAAAGACTCCTCTGCTCTGTGGAATTGCTTCACTACATCCTGCTTCAGATCTTCTAACTGTTCCTTCTCTAATGCCACGACTTCCTTATAGACCCTCTCTAAGTCAAAAGCCTGTCCGTTTTGGAAATAGCGGTCCGTCAGGGGCTTGAGCAGCGTCTGTATCTCATTCATGGGGATCACCCCTTTATAATAGTAAATAAAAATGAGAAGCAGCACATGTTCCTTAGAATATTTCTTCTTCACCGGAGGAGGCAACAGATCGTTCTTCGCATAATTGTTGATCATGGTCTTGGTCAATGCCCTGTCTTCTGTCTGCGGGCGGACTGCTGAACGTAACTTCCGGTCCATGAAAGTCAGTACCTGATCCATGTACAGATCAATGTTCGGAATGTCTTCTGATTTGATATATTCTACTTTCTCCAGGCTCTGTAAGATCGTCTGCAGTAATTCTTCTGTTGTAGCTGCCATAATATCCTGCTGTCCTTTCCGTAGTACATTAACTCGAGAACTCGCGCTTGCGCGCTCTACTGTCTGCTCCGCAGACGGTTCTCTCGTTAATAGCCACAAGAAAACAAATATCTGCTGCGCAGCTACTTGTTTTCCCTATGTGGCTATTATATGGTATTAAAAACTACATGTCAACACCCGACACCTTCACCTTGTCTCGAAATTTATGAAGATTTTATAACTATTTTGTTTCACATCTTTACTTTACAACTTTAGTATGCTAAAATACAAATAGTTGCGTTGTATTTATTACAACTATGGAAAGGTGTGTCGAACATGAATAAAAAAATCAAAACGGATGCTGTGGATTCTCTGTTTGATGCAGTGTTATGTCTACAGTCCCGTGAGGAATGCTACAGTTTCTTTGAAGATCTGTGCACGGTCAATGAGTTGTTGTCTCTGTCCCAGCGTTTTGAAGTAGCTGCCATGCTGAAGGACGGTAAGACATATTTAGAGATTGCCGAGAAGACCGGAGCCTCTACCGCTACCATCAGCCGTGTAAACCGTTCTCTGAATTACGGCAACGATGGATATGAACTGGTATTTGACCGGATGGAGAAAAAGTCAGAATCATAAGATACCAAACGAAAAAGACATTGACGAAGTTACGTCAATGTCTTTTTATGATTATTCTTCTGTTTTATTCTGGGCAGGTTCCGGTGTGGATTCCGGAGCAGTTTCCGGAACAGCTTCCTGATTTTCTCTTTTTTCTTCCTCTTCCACTTCTTTCAAAGCTTCCGCAATGGCTGCTTTCGCACTCTTGCGTCCGGCGCGTATTGCCTTTGCAGTTCTGCTTTTTCCCTTTTTATCGGGAACTGTCTGGTTCATATCGATCTTGCCCTGGAATACAGCATGCTCATCAATAACGATCACCTTGGTGGCAATATCTCCCAGTACCTTCGCGGAAGCAGTCAGTTCCGCCTTCTCCGGTGCATTGATATTACCGGTCACTTCTCCGCCGATCAATACGGATGCAGCCTGTACATCTCCCGTGACCACGCTTCCCGCTCCCAGGATGAGATTGCCCGTCACCGTTACGTTTCCGCCGATCTTACCGTCGATTCTTGCGGAACCGTCCAGGGTGAAATCCCCGGCTAACTCCGCACCGGCACCGATCAGTGTATTCATTTTTGTATCTGCGTTCTTTTTTCCTAACATGTATCTTCCAAACCTTTCCGCAATCAACCACTGATTGCCAGCATATCCATAGGATTGATATAACTTCCGTCCTTCTGCATCTGGTATCCCAGATCCGCATTATCCTCACCGATAACAAATAATGTGGTACCCTGTACTACCGTATCCCCGGTGGTCACTGTTGCATCACCCTTGTTCCGATAAATTGTAATGTAGCCATTGCCGTGATCCACCCACACACTGTGTCCGTAGGTCTCATCATCATTCACTGCAATCACCGTACCGCTTGCCGCGGCAACAACCGTAGTGCCTACCGATGCATGGAAAATGCACATAGGCTCACCTTCCGTTGCCTCTTCCATGGATGCGGAACCTGTCAGCGGGAATTCCGTGGGAAGGCTCTGCTTCTCCAACGCTGCCGACAGTTCGCTCTCGCTCTGTACTTTCTGACTTACCGTATCACTTAAGATCTGTATTTCTTCTGCCTGTTCCGTCACCTGTGCTTCCAGCTTGTTGTTCTGCTCCGTCAGCGTCTTGTTCTCTTCTTCTAACGCCACGACCTGTTCATGGCTCCGTCTGCTGGCATTCTCCCACAGCTGTCCTTCGTAGATAAAGTAGCCGATCACGCCGCCGATGAGCACGCATAACACCAGGACTACTACTTCCACAATCCATGCGCGTACCCTGATCTGCCTTACATTGGCATCTGCTGCGTCCGACGTAAGAATCAACACATGGTTCAGTCTCCGCTTATGTTTACGTCTTTTCATTGAGTCACCTCCGCTAAATATCATACTATTCTACCACAGGAAAGCCCTTACAGCAATCATTTCTTAACAATTTTGTAATATTTTCCCAAGATTTTCTTCATTTCTTCGTATTTATGAATGATTTTCCCATAAATTTTTGTGCATTTTTACAAATCATCTATTTACTTTTACTACCCTCTGTGCTATGATGCAGTTGCTGAAGTAATGTTATATACATTACTTTAAGTCAAATGACAGGAAAGAATTTTTGGAGGTATCTATTATGAACAAAGGTACAGTTAAGTGGTTCAACAATCAGAAGGGTTATGGTTTCATCTCCGATGAATCCGGCAAGGATGTATTCGTACATTACAGCGGACTGAACATGGAAGGTTACAAGACTCTGGAAGAAGGCGCTGCCGTTTCTTTTGATGTCGTAGACGGTGAAAAGGGACCTCAGGCTGTTAACGTAACCAAGCTTTAATTATATAAAATTGTATATTTGAAATGCCGCAGGACTTTAAGATCCTGCGGCATTTTTATTTTTATGCTTCAATTAAGACGCGCTGCACACCGCCAGCACCTCTTCCCATTTCATACTGCCCCCGAACAGATCCAGGGCACTTCCGATGGTCACATTCATCCGGTTCTGTCCCTGTTTTTTTAACAGAAGCAGATCCTCCATGGAGTGAACGCCACCGGCATAGGTGATGGGATTTCCGATATAATTCCCTATGGTTTTCACCAGTTCCTGTTCGATTCCCTGCGCCTTGCCTTCCACATCCACGGCATGGATCAGGAATTCCCCGCAATATGCGGACAGCTTATTAAACAGTGCCTCATTCACGATCTCTTCCGTCAGCTTCTGCCAGCGGTTCGTCACGATAAGATACTGCTCTCCCACACGCTTGCAGCTGACATCCAGCACCAGATGTTCTCTCCCTACAGCGTGAACCAGTTTTTCCAGTCTGTCGTAGTCGATCCGACCCTCCCGGAACACATAGGAAGTTACAATCACTGCCGCAGCTCCCGCCTCCAGGTACTCCGCCGCATTGTCCGCGGTGATTCCTCCGCCCACCTGCAGACCACCCGGATATGCCCGCAGAGCGGAAAGTGCCTGTTGCTTCGTAGCCTCATAATAAGGGCTGTCTGCCGCATTCAGTAAAATGATATGTCCGCCCTTTAAGTTATTTTTTTGATATAATTTTGCATAAAAAGCAGCATCCTGCTCCGACACAAAGTTCTCCTGTGCCTGATCGCCGAGATCCTTTAAGCTTCCACCGACGATCTGTTTTACTTTTCCGTTATGAATATCAATACAGGGTCGAAATTCCATCTGCTTCCTCATCCCTTTACAAATTTTTTGTATATTTTTCTAACATACGCACATACTACCTTCAAGCCAACCAACTGTGGTTCGGACATAAATATCCCGTAATGGGTCATCTTGAAATGGAGGACATTATGAAAAATAAAACAAATAACACAACCTCCCGCATTGGGAAAAAATTACTGGTTCTGGGTATCCTCACGGTCTACCTGTGCATGGCAACCGCCTGCGGCAATAACAAAAACAACAATAACTCCGGCAGCATGGCTGCCTCTCCTTCCCCTTCCACCTCTCCTGCCACCCAGGAGAGCACTGCGACACAGACCGCCGAGACCGGAACCGCTGCCACAGACAATATGGGCGATACCAACGGCAACGGTAATACCGTATCCGAAAATGATTCCATGTTAGACAATGCCGGTAACGCCGTCGGAGAAGCCGGTGATACGGTAGGAAATATCGTGGATGATGCCGCGAACGGAGTCTCCGACATCACCAACGATCTGGTAGGTAACGGTAATGACAACAATACTACCACTTCCACCACAGGAAACGGTCAGAGATAAATTATACCTCTTCCATGATGGTGCCTTCCCGGTAAGCCTCCAGGAGTTCTTCCAGATAGAAGATATTCTCCTGGATCTCCTTGCCGGTATCGGTATCGGCTACCAGTTTTCTGCGGGGGAAATTCTCCACTACCACAGAATCCGAGAAAATATCCGATTCCTTGATGATTGCCGCTTCCGTGGATTCAAAAGGTTCATGGGCTACCAGGCGCATTCCTCTGGAATTACATACCAGGGTATAGCCTGCGATTCCCGTCTTCTTCTGGTACGCCTTGGAGAAACCACCGTCGATGATCAACAGTTTTCCTCCGCATTTGATGGGAGATTCGCCGTGGATCTGTTCTACGGGTACATGTCCGTTGACGATATGGGCATCGGTCTTGTCCAGTCCAAACTCTTCGAGAATTTTACCGATGACATCTTCATTCTCCAGCAGTTTATAATAGCTGTTCTTCTCTTCTACATGGGTCTCCTTATCTTCCAGGAAATACCGCTCAAATGTCGCCATCTTTGCCTTGCCGAATACCGGGGATCCGGGACCCGCCCAGATGTACCAGATCATATCCTGTCCCAGGGCACGTTCCTTGGTATCTTTAGCATAGTAACCTCTTCTGGCGTAATATTCCAGGATGTCATACAGGGCTTTTCCGCAATATTCTTTACCGCAGATCTCCACCTGCATGAAACTTCCGTCCGAATTTAAGGGCACACAGCCGTGATACAGGAGATTACCGTTGTAGATTTTGTACATGCCGCCCTTGGAATAGAGAAATTTTACATGGCGCTGCAGTTTTTCACAGCGCATGAATACCTGCTGTAAGCGCAGCATGACCTTGCTCTCTTCCTCGGTGAGTTCGTAAGGGTGTTCCGGATCCACGGTAGGGAAATCCACATCCTTCATGGGATATTCTTCGCCATCTAACGTAATGATCTTCCGTTCAAAATCAATCCGGTGCAGCAGCATCCGGTCTTCCATATGGAACTCGGGATGCCGCATAATGAGCTGCCCTTCCAGTTTGAACTGCAAAATGGCGATTGCCTTATGCATCTTGGTATCCAGTCCGAGGTCTTTGGTATTGTAATCGGTGTTGAACTTGATGGTAAAGGCATCGCAGTTGGTGTTTTCGTACGTCTCCAGTGCAAAGGTGGCAAGGGGCAGCAGGTTGATGCCGTAGCCGTCCTCCAGGGTGGCGAGGTTGCCGTATCTGGCAGACATGCGGATCACGTTGGCAATGCAAGCCAGGCTTCCTGCCGCAGCCCCCATCCACACCATGTCATGATTGCCCCACTGAACATCCACGGAATGGTACTCGCACAGGGTATCCATGATGATATGGGGACCGGGACCTCTGTCATAGATGTCTCCGACGATATGGAGATGATCGATGACCAGCCGCTGGATCAGATGGCTTAAGGCAATGATGAACTGCGGTGCTCTGCCGATGCGGATGATGGTATGGATGATCTCGTTATAGTATGCCTCTTTATCCTGGATTTCTTCCTTCTCGGTGATCAGTTCTTCGATGACGTAGGCGAAATCCTTCGGCAGGGCTTTTCTGACCTTGGATCGGGTGTATTTGGAGGAGACACGTTTTATGACCTGCACCAGGCGGTGGAGGGATATTTTGTACCAGTCCTCCAGGTTGTCTTCTTCTCTCTCTACGATTTCCAGCTTGCTTTCGGGATAGTAGATCAGGGTCGCCAGACTCTTTTTATCCTTATTGCTGATGGTATTGCCGAATTCCTCGTCGATCTTGCGGCGTACGGAGCCGGAGCCGTTTTTCAGGACGTGGTTGAACTGTTCGTATTCGCCGTGGATGTCGGTGAGGAAATGTTCGGTGCCCTTGGGGAGGTTCAGGATGGACTGGAGGTTGATGATCTCCGTGGAGGCTGCCGCTTGTGTTTTGTACTGGTATGAGAGGGTCTTTAGGACCTTCTGTTCCATTTCGTTCATGAAGTTCGCCTTTCTCTGTCCCCACGCAGCTTCACCTGAGTATAAGAAACGCGGCACGCTCGTACTTTAGTACGATGCGCTCATGTCGCAGATCGTAGCGGTACATAAGCGAGGAAAATACCCTCGCTAAGTACCGACGTCTGCTTACGGCCTGCTTATTCTTACACTCAGTCTAGCTGCTGGTTTATTGAAAAGTTTGCAAATTTTATTATATCGCTGCATCGATTACATCCGACATGTTATACATGCCGGCGGGCTTGCCTGCCAGGAACTTGGCAGCCTGAATGGCGCCTTTGCCAAAGACTGCCTTGGAGTATGCGGTGTGGGAGAAGGTTACAACTTCGTCCGCACCAGCGAAGATCACATCATGATCACCGACGATGGTACCGCCTCTGACGGAGCTGATACCGATCTCTTTCTTGGGTCTGCGTTCTCTGCGGGTGCTGCGGTCGTAGACGTATTCGTATTCGCCGTTAAATTCCTCGTTGATGGAATCTGCCAATGCCAGTGCGGTACCGCTGGGTGCATCTACTTTGAGGTTATGGTGTTTCTCTACGATCTCGATATCGAAGCCGGCATTTGCCAATACTCCGGATGCCTCTTTTAAAAGTTTTAACATCAGGTTGATGCCTAAGGACATGTTGGCGGATTTTAAAATTGCCACTTTTTTAGAAGCTTCGTCCACTTTTGACAGCTGTTCCTCAGACAGACCGGTGGTGCACAGGACGCAGGGGATCTTTTTCTCCACACAGTAATTAAGCAGCCCGTCTACTGCCACTGCCGCGGAGAAATCAATGATGCAGTCTGCTGCCACATCGCATTTGGTAATATCTGTGAATACAGGATAGGGATTGTGTCCGTCATCTCTGGCATCGATTCCCGCCACGAGTTCAACATCGGGATCCGCTGCGATCAGTCCGCTGATCACCTGTCCCATTTTACCGTTACATCCATGCATGATTACTTTTACCATTTTCTTCTCTCCTATCTGTTATTCTTTTTACAAAAATTCCCGCCTATGACAAAAATTTCACAGGCGGGATTCTTCCACTCTCACTTTTAATTTCCAGCCTACAGGACACCATAATCCTTCAGGGCTTTTTCAAGCCTCTTGGCATTGGCCTCATCCATTTCGCACAGAGGCATACGGAACGCACCGGCTCCCATTCCCATCATATTCAGTGCGGTCTTCACGGGGATCGGATTCACTTCGCAGAACAATGCGTTGCACAGTTCCATGGCATCTAACTGCATCTGACGGCTGCCTGCCACATCTCCGTCGAAGAACTTCTGACAGATCTCGTGGGTCTGTGTGGGTGCCACGTTGGAAAGTACGGAGATAACTCCGATACCGCCCAGTGCCAGGATGGGTACTATCTGGTCATCATTACCGGAATAAATATCCACAACGCCCTGACCGATGGCTGCCAGATGAGCGATCTGGCTGATATTGCCGCTGGCTTCCTTGATACCTACGATGTTCTCCACATCCCTACACAGCTTTACTACGGTCTCCGGCAGGATATTGCAGCCGGTACGGCTGGGCACGTTGTACAGAATGGCGGGAACCTTCACGGAATCCGCAACAGTCTTGAAGTGACGATACAATCCCTTCTGGGTTGCTTTGTTATAATAAGGGCTTACCAGCAGAATGCCGTCCACACCGTATTTTTCCGCTTCCTGAGACAGGTATACTGCAGTCTCGGTACAATTGGAGCCGGTACCTGCCACTACGGGGATCCTCTTCGCCACTTTGTCCACACAATATTTGATGGTATCCAGATGTTCCTCATGCGTCAGGGTAGATGACTCACCTGTGGTACCGCATACAATAATGGCATCTGTGCCGTTTGCGATCTGGAATTCGATCAGTTCGCCAAATTTCTCATAATTGACAGATCCATCTTCGTTCATGGGTGTGACGATTGCCACGCCTGCTCCTTTAAAAATAGCCATATGTTTCCTCCATTTGCAAAACGCCAGCGCACAATGGCGCCGGCGCTGATTATCCAAACTTATTTGATAGCGCCCCATCTGCTTATGAGATGACAGTCATACGCTTCTTAAACGTATGCCCAAGATAACATATACAGGATACCTTATCTTTCGGCGTGTTCCCCTTTCTTCTTCCCTCAACGGTACCTGTTACCTCCGAAAAAATACTCTTGAAAAACGCAACCTCTATCTTCCTAAATATAATTTTATGATAGCATTAACCCATGTGACTGTCAATCCCAGACCTTGAATTTTACGGTCTCGATCTTGGAGACTTCATCTGCCAGCACGCAGATCTCATCGTTTAAGTTAATTCCCGTCAGGATCACATCCGTATCTCCTCTGCATTCCAGCAGTGCCTTCAGCGTATCCTCCGTGATGATGTCCTTTTCCACCAGTCCCAGCACTTCATCCAAGATCAGCAGATCGCATTCTCCGGTGGTCAGCACCTTTTTGGCGAAGCCGATTCCGTTACGGATATTCTGGATCTCCTCCTGTTTCTTCTCCTCCGGTAATTCCACGAAATTGCTGTCCGATTTCTCGAAACGGAACAGTTTGATCTCCGGCTCCATTCTGCGCAGGAAATCCGAATCCTTCAGTCCTTTTCCCTTCAGGAACTGAATAATAACAACTCTCTTCCCCTCTATCGCTGCCTGTACTGCTCTTCCGATTGCTGCCGGTGATTTGCCTCTGCCATCGCCGGTATAAATATAGATGCATCCTTCTGCCATTCCACACCTCATGGTCTATCTGCGTCTGGACAGGTAGCTGTCCGCAGTTGCTAATTATCTATGCATTCCTTTATACCATATATTGTAATTTTTTGCAATCTTTTGTCGTCAGACGATGGATTCCTGTGTTTCCTCCAGCAGTTCCAGTTTGCTGACAGATACCTCAAATGCCACACGTTTCTCCACATGTTCTTCATCCAGTTTCTTCATATATTCACGGCTCTGGATCCGTCCCCAGATGGCGCAGCGCTCTCCTACCTTGAAATGTTCCGCATAGCGGGCATTGCGTCCCCAGCAGATGCAGGGGATGTAATCGGACTTGCCATAAGGACGGTTCACGGCAAGCAGCAGGTCTGCGATCTCCCTTCCCAACGGGGTCTTGCGGTATACCGGCTCCTTACATATATATCCATCGAGATAGATCTGGTTCGTCTTGGAACTCTCTTCCATCTCCTCAATAAATTTCACCTCTCTGGCAAACACAGACAGTACCAGTCTGTTCTTGCGCTCCTCATGACGGTTATAGGACCGGAACTGCCCATTCACGCACAAAAGCATTCCGATATAGCTTGCCGTTACATCCAAAAGTCTCTCCGAGACCATCACCGGTATGATGTCAAAGCTGTCGCTCAGTCTCGTACACTTAATGTCCACCATGTAGAATCCTTCCCCGTAGATCTCATGGCTGTAGGAAAAATCGCTTACCACTTCCCCCATCACCGTTACCTGATTGTTTTCAATAACCTTATCTGTCATTTTTGTTCTCCCTTCTACATCTTCTGACTCTTCTACAACAATCCTTATGTATTGCACTACTATTTATACTCTATTTTGGGTCGTTTGAGTACTAAAACTCATCGCGTAAATAGGCAAATTACGCACAAAACGGATTTCTTTTCCATACTTTTTCATATGGAAAACCACCAAAAACGTTGATTTTCCACGGTTTTTTCTTGCACCCGGAAATGATAAGTGCTATACTGAAACAGTTTGAAAAAAGGTTAAATCAGTTGCACGCATTTTTAGAAAGGCAAGGATTTTTATGAGACAAAAAAGAGAAGATGTCAGAAACGTTGCAATTATCGCTCACGTAGACCACGGTAAGACCACCCTGGTAGATGAGCTGTTAAAACAAAGCGGTGTATTCCGTGAGAATCAGGAAGTTGCTGAGCGTGTCATGGACTCCAACGATATCGAGCGTGAGCGTGGTATTACCATTCTGTCCAAGAACACTGCTGTTATGTATAAGGGTACCAA
>ERZ808240.2093-NODE-2093-length-22855-cov-5.795263_pt1 | contig 22855 bp, 17 predicted proteins | sample MGYA00521084_ERZ808240 | MGnify/ENA primary metagenome ERZ808240 (study PRJEB31516, sample SAMN03275571) | gut metagenome | biome: mammalia-associated habitat; material: feces | host: Papio cynocephalus | place: Kenya | collected 2012-08-06 ...
GTTCGTCAACTTACGTTGACTTCACTAAACAGTAATTTAACTAAACAACTATATTATATATTAAGCAATTCACTATATACCTTAAGCGCTCCATCAGTATCATGTGCAAGTACACGCTTTGCAAGTACCTTTCCAAGCTGTACACCCTCCTGGTCGAAGCTGTTGATGTTCCATAAGAAGCCTTGGAACATAATTTTGTTTTCATAATGAGCAAGTAATGCACCAAGTGTTTCAGGCGTGAGTGAATCGCCTGTGATTATGCTGGAAGGTCTGCCACCCTTGAAGTTTTTGTTAAGGTTCTCATCTGATTTACCACATGCAAATGCTACAATCTGTGCAGCGACATTGGCACACAGCTTCTGCTGGCTTGTGCTGTCCTGGATAGTTACATCATTGGCAAGCTGGCTGTTTCTAAAGCCTATAAACTGGAGTGGAACGATGTTAGTACCCTGGTGGAGAAGCTGGTAGAAAGAGTGCTGTCCGTTAGTACCAGGTTCGCCAAAGATAACAGGACCAGTTGGATAACTTACAGATTCACCAAATCTGTTAACTGACTTACCATTAGATTCCATATCAAGCTGCTGTAAATGTGCTGGGAATCTGCTTAAGCCCTGTGAGTAAGGAAGAACTGCTGTACAGTCATAACCAAGTACATTGCGTTCATATACACCTATAAGAGCATCAAGCATTTCAGGGTTGTTAAGAGGGTCGCTGTTCATAGAAAGCTTGTCCTCAGCTGCAGCACCATCAAGAAATGCAGCAAATACCTCTGGTCCGAAAGCAAGTGATAATACGGCACCGCCAACGGAAGAAGTAGAAGAGAAACGTCCGCCAATATAGTCATCCATGAAGAATGCATCAAGGTAATCAGAGCTTTTTGCAAGAGGTGAAGTTTCGCTTGTTACAGCAATCATATGTTTAGCAGGTTCAAGACCAGCTTTCTTAAGAGCATCTTTGACAAAGGATTCATTAGTAAGAGTCTCAAGAGTAGTTCCTGACTTTGATACAAGTATGAATAATGAATGTGCAACATCAATAGAAGCAAGTACTGTAGAAGCATCATCAGGGTCAACATTGCTTATGAACTTAGCTTCCATCTTGAAAGTATTGTTCTTCTTAGCCCAGTTTTCAAGTGCTATGTACATTGCACGTGGACCTAAGTCACTTCCACCGATACCTATCTGTACAACTGTAGTGAATTTGTCACCAGCAGCATTAGTAATCTCGCCATTGTGTACTTTGTTGGCAAAATCAGCTATACGTTCCTGCTGTGTTTTATAGAAGGTTCTCTTATCTACGCCGTCAGCTGTTACTGCATCGCCAAGCTGGCCACGTGTCATATGGTGAAGCACAAGTCTTTTTTCCCCAGTATTGATTACCTCACCATTATACAGAGCCTTGAATTTGTCAGCAAGCTGAGCTTCATCGGCAAGCTCAGTAAGTGCATTTAATACTTCGGAGTCTACTTTCTTGGCAGCATAGTTGTAGTTTAATCCGCAAGCCATAGGCACGTTGTAGTTTCTTACACGTTCAGCTCCCTGCTCGTTAGACATAACCTCGGCAAGATTTACATCCTTAGTGTTCTTAAGTCTGGCAAAAGCCGCAAGTGTATCTAGATTGTTCCAATTAATCATAAAAAATATCTCCTCCTTATTAATCGTACATTTATTATACAAGGATTATACTATTATTAAATGTCGAAAACAAGGCACAAATTCCATATTTTGTTAATAAAAATCACATATTTTAATCAAAATTTCTACGCAATTTTCGTATATCAGGTTTGTGTAAAGTGGGCACAGACACATATCCTGCATATGAATAATATGTTTTTCATACTAAGCCACAACACTAATATTTTGACAATTGGGAGTAATAAATACATTGAAAAATGTATAATGTGGAAGTATAATGACGTTATAAAACTTTTATAATATATATTGCTAAAAGATACGGCATGTAATCATAACATATTTGTTGTGGTATTTATCAGAGCTGGATATTAACATTACTATGTTCATAGTATGGCAAAGAATGATATGCTCGCATTTATGGAGTGTACACGCATTAACATTACCATGTTCATAGTACAGGCTGGCAGTATGGAATGGAGGTAACTATAATTATGAAGATTCTTATGTTAGATGCATCAACATATGGCGAAGATGTCAACATAGATAAATTCTATGCATTGGGTGAAGTTAAAAGTTATTCTACAAGTACAAGAGAAGAAGCACTTAAAAGGGTTGCTGAATATAATCCGGATGTAGTTATTATTAATAAGATAAATGCGGACAGGGAATTCATAGATGCTGCGCCTGCGCTTAAGATGATTGCAGAGACAGCAACAGGATATAATAATATTGATATAGGGTATGCCAGGAAGAAGAATATAAGAGTTGCCAATGTTGCTGGATATTCAACTGATTCGGTAGTACAGCATACATTTGCACTTGGATTATATCTTGTTGAGAAGATGAGTTATTATGATGAATATGTTAAGTCTGGCAAATATGCAGAATGTCCGATTTTTTCACATTTTTCAAATGTATTCCATGAGCTTACAGGAAAGACATGGGGAATAGCAGGGCTTGGTACTATCGGAAAAGGTGTGGCAAAGATTGCAGCAGATTTCGGATGCCGGGTTATATATTATTCAGCAAGTGGCAATACACAGGATGTTCCATACGAAAGAAAAGAACTTGATGAGTTTTTGAAAGAATCAGACATAATATCAATACATGCCCCACTAAACGAAAAAACACAGAACCTTTTTGATGCTGCAGCATTTGACAAGATGAAGACAAGCGCTATACTTCTCAATCTTGGACGGGGACCTATAGTAAATGATGCTGATCTTGCAGATGCACTTGAAGCAGGAAAGATAGCGGCAGCAGGACTTGATGTGTTAGGAAAAGAGCCTATAGAAGCAGACAATCCACTGCTTAGAATCAAGGATAGCACAAAGCTTGTTATAACACCACATGTTGCATGGGGAACGGTTGAAGCAAGAACAAGGCTTATGGATGAGGTATATGAGAATATTGTTGCATTTAACAAGGGCGAGAAGAGAAATGCAGTTGAATAAATAGCTGTGTTGATATGAAGCAGTAAAGCAGATGGCTTTATAAGATAAGAATAAAATCAAATAAGAATAAAATCAAATAAGAATAAAATAAGACAAAATAAGAATTAAATCAAAGAAATATAAAAATTAAATAAGCACAAAATCAAAGTGAACATAAAATTAAGATATTAAGAAAGGATTTAGACATATGCAGATATTATCAGTAAAAGATGATGAATTCAGAAAATACGGACGTGTTGTAGACAATGTTGATTTCACAACACTTGTAGAAGAGTTAAAAAGGACACCTGTTCCGGCAGGTGTTGTATATGAACCGGCAGTAAGGGAACTTGAAGCACTTCCTGTACGTCTTGACATATCCGAGGTTATATATGGCGAGATGCCGGTACAGATAGGTTACTGTAATGGACATAATTCAAAGCTTAATGCACTTGAATACCACAGGGATTCGGAGATTAATGTAGCAGCAACAGATATGATACTTATGCTGGGACTTTTAACAGATGTAGAAAAAGACCATACATATGACACATCAAAAGTTAAGGCTTTCTTAGTTCCTGCAGGAACAGCAGTGGAGGTGTATGCGACAACTCTTCACTATGCACCATGTGGCTTGGATGGAAAAGGATTCCAGGTAGCGGTAGTACTTCCAAAGGGAACTAACTATCCACTTACATCAAAGCATACAAGAGTACACAACAATATTGCTGACAGCGAAGATGCACTTCTTGCAGCTACCAACAAGTGGCTTATCGGTCATGCAGAGGGTGGTCTTGATGATACAGCATTCATAGGACTTAAAGGTGTTAATCTTGATATTAATGAATAAAAAAATATATCAAATATATTATCAATATATTAGATTAATGCACAATATATTTAATTAATACACAACACATTTAATTAATGTTAAATGGATTAATCGATGCATATTGGTTAATCGATGCATATTGGTTAATCGATGTATATTATTTATCAATGTCACATTAGTTTATAGTACTTATCAATAGTATTAATTAACATTTATATGATTAATCTTCCTCGATAACCTGTATTTCCATATAGGAAAAGTCGATATCATCAATAAAATTGTCGCTTGTAAAGCGAACTTTAGAATGACGTTTGAAGTCTGCTATGTTTGAATCGAACCACATAGGTTCACTTAAGTCGAATTCATAGCAGGCTTCTTTTATGCCGTCAAATATTTTCTTTGTTCTGTTAATGGCTGGATCGTCATTAACTGCAACCATATCCTTAATCATGTGATTAGAGTTGTCGAATAATTTACACCATAGTCTGAACATTTTAATCCACCTTTATTTTGAGTTTTAATTTTAGGTTATTTTGATTTTAATCGTATATATAAGTATATTATTTAATATGAGTATACATCATACATTCTATCTCATATATATATTTTCTATTATCTGTTTATAATGATTATAGAGATTTCCTGTAGCTGCTTGGGGACTGCTTAAATACACGCCTGAATGTATCTCCAAATGTGTTGCTGTCCGAAAAGCCACATTCATAAGCTATCTCGGTCATGGATAGGTCTGATTGTCTTAGAAGTTCTGCAGCCGCATGTGTGCGTACTTCAACTAGATATTCGCGGAAACGGTGACCTGTAAATGCCTTGAATTTTTTGGAAAGGCTGGATTCACTCATATTGAACATTTCAGCCGTTTTGCAAAGTGTAATATCATCTTTATAGTTAGCAAGAATATATTCAACTATACGCTGGATTGTTTCATTGGCTAGATCCATGTGTGTAACTACATTATCTTTATATGTCTGGCATCTGAGAGCATATAAAATAAGCTCATGAAAGTATGCTGTTGCAAATGCCAAAGATATATTATCTACGCCACGGAATTCATAGGATATTTTATCTATAAGCTCTTTAATATATGTCTGCTTCCGTGCGGGAATCTGTACAACAAAACTGTTATTTAAAATGTCAGATATATCATTCAGACCCTGATTGTTAAACCATAAAAGTTCTTCATCATCAAAGTACAGAAGGCTTCTTATGTTTTCCTCTCCTGACAGGTAAGTTGTCATATGCTGCACTCCGGCAGGGATAAGTGAAAGAGACCCCTTTTTTAACATATACATATTGTCATTAATATATAATGTGCAGTTTCCTGATATAAGGTATAAAAGCTCCCATCTGTTATGTGTATGATAATGCGACATTTTATATGAAGGGGAAACGGCTTTTAAGTCGGGCAGAAAATTCGCCCGTATATATTCCTGATGCATAAAATCACCCCGCTTTTACATGTGCTGTAAAACTTTATTGTTTACAAGCTAACATATTTTAAGTGATTTTACAAGTTTCTTGCTGTTTTTATGTATCAATATAAATACAAAGTGCATTATAATCCATATATAGTTGCAACGTTGACAATAAAAGCCGGAATTAAGATTTAATATTTGAAGAAAGGAATGGTAACAGGTATGATACGAAGAAAAAGATTAGCTTCGTCTATTATGGCAGGTATTATGTCAGGCCTGCTTGTTGTTGGAAATATCGGTGCATTTCCAGGTAAGATAATGGCACAGGATGGTGATAATGTGCAGACACAAAGCATATATACAGCAGTGAAGAATATTAATAATGATGAGAATAACTACAAGCCGCTAGACGTAAGCGACCCTATAGAGTTTGGAGGCACTTATATTAAGTATGGCTCAGAAACTATTCAGCTGTCAGAAACATCGATTTATCTTGATGGTTCATTATCTGATGAAGTCGCTGACAAATATCCATATGTATATAACGATATTACAAAGGCTTTAAGTGAGCAGAGCTTAAAGAATGGAACACAAGAAAATCCTATGACAGTATATGTAGCACCTTATGTATACTGGATAGATGATCCAGCGGCTACAGATACCATGCAGCCAGATAAGGACTATGGAGTTCCTTATGGAATGATTATTAATAGTGACTATCTTACGATAAAAGGTCTTACAAAGGATCCATATAATGTTGTTTTTGCTGGAAACAGGGGACAGTCACATGCTTCTAATGGTAACTATACTATGTTCAGGTTCAACTGTAAGGGAGCACTTACAGTTAAGAACATTACTATAGGTAACTATTGCAGTGTAGATCTTAAGTATCCATTGCTTTCTGAGTTAAATGTTGATAAGAGAACATCAACTATAACACAGGCACAGCTTGCTGATATGTCAGGAGATAAGATGTTTGCAGATAACTGTAACTTTATCAGCCGTCTGAATCTTGATCCTATAGGTGGAGCCTCAAGAAGTCTTTACAACAACTGTCATTTTGAGAGTACAGATGATGCTATCAATGGCAATGCAGTGTTTGTTGGCTGTGACTTTGATTTCTATGGAAACAGACCATTATATTCATCATATAATACAGGTTCTACATTTTTAGGATGTACATTTAACAGTGTAGTTCTGAATGCAGAAGCAGAACCTATGCAGTATTTCACGAAAGAGGGTGGAACAATAACTGCAGTAGATTGTGCATATAAGAGTAACTTTAGTTTTCCTTTCGGAATCGCCTGGACAAAGTATCCGGATAAGTCACTTAAGTGCTATCAGTATAACATAACACACAATGGTGAAAACATAACTATAGCAGGAAAAGATGCCGCAGAAACAGTTGATATGACAGGAAAGCAGATTCTTAATGCATACAGAATAGAAGATGGTGGTAAGGTATATTACAATACATACAATCTTTTAAAAGGTAATGATGACTGGGATCCGCTTGGCGTTAAGGATATAGCAGTTAAGAATGGCGCAGATAATATACCAACACAGCTTAATATAGAAAGTGAAGATAAAGTGGATTCTATAGAATCAGGAACTGAAACTGTTAAGCTGACAGCAGGTATTAATTATTTCTACAAAGATACAGATAAAAATCAGAAGATTACTTACAGTGTTGCTGATGAGTATAAACCATATGTATCAATAAAGGATAATAAAGACGGAACATGCGTAGTTTCAGGCACTAATAATGAAGATGAAGCTAAGGAAGTAGTTATTGAAGCTTCTACAGAAAGCGGATTAAGTGCTGCAATTGCCATAACAGTTAAGCCAGGTAAGTTAGCAGCTCCTTCATGGACTAAGTTACCAGAGGTGGTTAATAACGGCGATGGTACACTTAAGGCAGACTATAAGCTGAATCTTGGCGACAGGGCAGATATGTCAGTTATCAACTGGTACAGATGCAGTGATGCAAGTGGAAGTGACCCAGTGTTAGTAGCCGTATCTACTATGGATAATCCACAGTATACATATACACTTACAGCAGGTGATATAGGATACTATATATGTGCATCTGTTGCACCTAAGAATATAAGAAGCGATCTGGGCGATGATGTTAAAGCAGTATATCCAGAGGCTATAAGCGCAAAGGATATTAAAACAAAGAATTATACCACAGACTTTTCAGACTTCCCTACCGTTAAACAGCCTGAGATAAAGGCCGGCTTCTGGACAGTAGATTCTTACAGACCAGCAGATACAGACAGTTTTGGAAGCTGGAAGGGTGAAGATACACAAACCCCTTGGGTATATGGTGAAACAGGTAATGGTTCTGTTGGAGCCGGAATATATCAGGGAACACAGGGCTCAAGACTTATGTATACACCAGTTGAGGGCAAATATGGTGATATGACTGTAAAGCTTGTTGCGGATCCAGCAAAGACAGCCGGTCAGGGCTTCGGCAGCGCAGGACAGTATATGGATGTATGTATTAAGTTTGATACTACAACACTTACAGGTTATGCATTAAGGATAGTAAGAACTAAAGCAGCATCTAACGCAGTAACATTTGTACTTGTTAAGTATGACAATGGAAATACAACTTATATATCAGATGAGGTTATAGCTTCATGTTATCTTACTGGATGTGAAATAACATTAAAGGCAGAAGGTGGCAAGCTCACAGCACATGTGGAAACACCAACAGCACAGCTTAAAGAACAGGCAGAAGCTGGTTATGTACATGTTGTTGATCTGACAGCAGATATAGAAGCCAATACATATGGCGGAGTTGCCATACAGCATACAGGAACAACAGGAACAGGCGGATGGCAGAATACAACCATGCTTCATAGCTTAAGCGTAGAATGGGCTGGAGATACCAACCAGAATCCTGTAGTAAAAGAAATACAGGAAACACCTTCATCATCTACAGATGAGCAGGTAACAGAAGCAGCAGGTTCAGAGAATACTGATAAAACAGCAGAAGCAGCTGACTTATCAGGCAATGTTAAGACAGGCGATACATCACGTGCAGGCGTGTATGCTGTGTTACTTACAGTAAGTGTTGCATCACTTATAGCACTTGGATATGTATACATAAGAAAGAGAAGGATATAATGAGCGCAAAAGAAAAGGAAGCGGCTGCGAAGCAGACATTTACTTTTCGGACGGTTTAACAAACGAACAATAAATAATCCCGGTCTAAGGCAATATAAGCTTAGGACCGGGATTGTTTTTATCAGTTTATTTTTAGTTTCTGTAAGCATTATTCTATTTGTTACTTCGATACATCAGTGAATACAATAGTATACTGGTCAGATGGATATACCTGATATATGAACGAAGTCAACAGGGTTTTCGCATTTTCAAGGGCTTTATCATACAGGCCGTTGCCTATGGCATCGTTTAGTGCATCATCTGTTAACTGCTTTAGTGCATCATTGTGCTCAGTGAGTGTAATAGGAGTGAATATGCTGGTACTTTCGTGTAGAACCTTGAACGAATCCAGGTCAAGGTCGGCAGAAAGTGTTTTAACCTCAGGAATGGTTACATATATGGTGTGTTTCGTATCTTCTGTATCACCTACATTCCATGTTACATCACTGAAATTAATTCCAGCTTTTATATTAGTGTTATATGTGTATATGTATTTCGATTCGGTTAGTGGTATGGAGATATTGAAAAGCTTCCGGTCCTTTGTCTCGACACGTACAGAAGTCGTGGTTACAGATTGTGTGGCCAGTTCGCCTATGTTTTCAAAACCAATCTGTGTAATCTTACCATCTGACTGGTAGTTTGTTGATGCAGCTTTTTTGGTATATATTAAGGCTATTACAAGGGCTGCTATTATTATGATATTGATTATAGATTTTAAACCGAAGAAATGAATGTTTAATTTTCTGCGGGATTTTACAACACCTTTGTCCGTTTTTTTCAAAGTTTCATTATCCTGGTATTCTTTATTCATACTAATCCTCATTTCTGTGTATGTTTTTGCGCATATTGGTTTTGCATCAAGTGTGATGTGCGCAGACACAAACCCTTAGCGTGAAAAATCCATTTTCACACTAATCCTTACCTACGTGTTTAGGCAAATGTACAGTGATTATAACATATAATTTGATATGCTCAGGTTGAATATCTGAACTATGATTCTGGTAAATGTACAGTGATTATAACACATAATTAAGATATTGGGCAAAATAAAAATACCCCGGATACCATCTGTGATAGTGTATCCGGGGTGCTTTAAAGCCTGCATGTTTTGATGTGTGGAAAAGCACCACACGGGGGTATTAGCAAATGATGTCAGGAATCTGTTTATGATAATAAAACGATTCTCTAATCATATTATAATACTGGTACTAGTCCATGTTAATGTTGATATGTCGTGGAAGACCATCAACCATGATAGGTGAAAGCTCAGCCTGAATCAATGGTCTTATGTAATGAATAAGGTCTTCTGTAACGAAATCATCTTCTGTAATCCACTCAAGTGGAACCTTCTTTTCAATGTTAGCAATCTGATGAACATCATGTGTTTCAGTTATGCACATATATGGGTCATCAGAAACTCTCTTAAGTACTACAACCTTGCCTGTTTCACCCTCGAAAGCAGCCTTAACAGCAGCACCACCAACGTTGAATGCTTCTGTGATATCAGTACGTGATGTCATATGTGCAGCACAACGCTGAAGAGTTGATAATTCAATAGCTCTTGTCTTAATACCAAGCTCAGAACCTACCTTGTTAGCAAGGAACTTGGCAGAACCAGCTAACTGCTTATGTCCGAATGCATCCACAAACTCTACGTGGTCTGAGAGCTCGAATACATATCTTCCATCCATAACCTTGATACCTTCTGAAACAGCTATAACCATAGAACGTCCCTTAGAAGCTATCTCTTTAACTCTTTCAAGGAAGTGGTCAATATCAAACACTTTCTCAGGAAGGTAGATAAGATCCACACCTTCACAATCTTCGCCTCTTGCAAGAGCAGAAGCAGCTGTAAGCCATCCGGCGTTACGTCCCATAATCTCAACAATAGTAACTGTTGGGTAATCGTATACAAGACCATCACGGATAATCTCTTTCATAGTAGCTGCGATAAACTTGGCAGCACTACCGAAACCAGGAGTGTGGTCAGTAACAGCGAGGTCGTTGTCGATAGTCTTAGGAACACCCATGAACTTAATATCGCTTCCGATAAGAAGTGCATAATCAGAAAGCTTCTTGATAGTATCCATAGAGTCGTTACCACCAATATAGAAGAAGTAAGCTATATTAAGTTCTTTAAGAATCTCAAAAATCTTTTCATATGTTTCTCTGTCGTCTGAGATTTCAGGAAGCTTATAACGACATGAACCTAAGTAAGAAGAAGGAGTTCTTTTTAAAAGGTCAATATCGATATCTGTCTTAATCTTATCAGAAAGATCTACATACTGCTTGTCAAGGAGACCCTTAATACCGTGAAGCATACCATATACTTTGTTGGCACCTCTGTCTCTGGCTGTTTTAAATACACCAGCAAGACTTGAATTGATTACGGCAGTTGGTCCACCAGACTGTCCTACGATAACATTTCCTAACATAAATGTCCTCCAAATTATAATAATGAAATAATAAAATCTGAATTGAAATCCCTCGTGACTTCCAATCCATAATAAATATTTTATTAAAATTATATTAACATAATTAAGACAATCATACAACTCAAATACGTTGATAAATCAAATAAATTCGTCAATTTAGTAAAATCTTTAAATATATAGTGGAAACTTTCAAAAAATTCGTAGTATACTATATTAATGATGCGAGTGTCAAAAGTGAATTCTGTTATTCACTGATGTATCAGGATTGCTCCATTGCTTTGCAATTCCTGCAATCATTAAAAATGGGACTAAGAAAATAAGACATAAGAAAATACCAGCAAAGGAGATACTGATTATGAGTAAACAGACATGGAAACCAGGGAATATGCTATATCCTGTACCAGCAGTTATGGTAAGCTGCCAGAGGGGCGAAGAGAAGCCTAATATAATAACTGTTGCATGGGCAGGAACTATATGTTCAGATCCAGCTATGGTTTCAATATCAGTAAGAAAAGAAAGATATAGTCATGATATAATAAAGGAATCAGGCGAGTTTGTTATTAACCTTACGACTAAGAAGCTGTGCCGTGCTACTGACTATTGTGGCGTTAAGTCTGGTAAAGATACAGATAAATTCAAGGATATGCATCTAACGCCAGAAAAATCTGTTAAGATACATGCACCGGCAATCAAAGAATGTCCGGTAAATATCGAGTGTAAGGTTAAGGATATTATAGAGCTTGGAAGCCATGATATGTTTATAGCGCAAGTAATGGCTGTCAATGTAGATGAATCACTTCTTGATAAGAAAGGAACACTTCATCTTGAAGATGCAGAACTTGTTGCATATTCACATGGACAATATTATGCGTTAGGTGAACATATAGGTCGTTTCGGATATTCTGTCAGAAAGAAATAAAAAACTTTACAAAAAGGCGTATGCGTGGTAGTATAACATTTGTTACAAAAATGTTACGAAAATATTACGGAATTAGATTTTGTGTATATACAGTATTTGGAGGAATATATGACACGCATAACAAGATATGGCAGGAGGATAAAAACAACATTTATCACAACTATGTTTGCAGCCTGTCTTGCAATAGTGATTGGTATTCCATTTGTTTCAAAGAATATGTTAAACAATGATGTGGGATACTATAGCATAACTATTCATGGTACACGTGTTGGAGCAGCTAACACAGAGGAAGAGGTTAATGTTGCACTGGCAGGTGCAAGGCTGCAGCTTAGTCAGCAGCTTAATGATTATGTATATATGGATTGTGATGTCCAGATAGATAAGGAAAATCGTGCAATAGCACCAAGAATGTCTGAAAAACAGCTTGAGAGCTCTATATACAGCCAGCTGTTTGATTGCATAGTTGATGTCGAAAAGCAGCTCGCATATACAGTCAGGATAGGTGATTACACAGTAAGTCTTGCATCAAAGCAGGATGTAGAGGAGCTGTTTACCAGGATTATACAGCCATATAACAGGGCAGGAGGATTTGAGCCGGTTATTAAGTCGGGTTCTTCGGCAGATGGCACATATGTGGTAGAGATAGAGAAAAACGAAGAAACATCAGTACAGGATACACAGATTGTTGCTTCATTCTTCGAGGACAGCACAGGAACAAACGGAGAAAATAAAAAAACACCTGATGAAATCCAGGATATAAGCTTTGTACAGGATATATCTGTTAATGAGGTATATGCTGATAAGGTACAGGTTTCATCAGTTCAGGATGCGTATGATGCAATAACGAAAGAAAATGCGACTAACACTTATTATATAGTAGAAGCTGGGGATACTCTTTCACAGATTGCCAAAGATAATAATATGTCTTTGGATGATTTGTTAAAGTTAAACAGTAAATATAAAGAAGAGTCAGTTATAGTTCCAGGTGATGAGCTTGTTATAACTGTTCCCAGATCAGAGATAACGGTAGTTACAACAAAGAAAATCTCATATGAAGAGGATTATAAGGCTGAACCGGAGTATCTTGATGATAATAATAATTACAGGGGTACCAACTATGTTCTTGACGAGGGAACAACAGGTCATCGTTCAGTTGAGGCAACAGTTACTTATGAGAATGATAAAGAAGTTAACAGACAGATAATAAGTGAGAATGTAACATCAGAATCGAAGCCTGCTAAGATAGCAGTTGGAACGCTTACACAGCCAACATATATAAAGCCTGTCAATGGTGGAACGTTTTCATCAGGGTATGGCATGAGGGAAGGAATAATGCATTATGGCGTTGACTGGTCATGCAGCACAGGCATGACGGTAAAAGCATCAAGAGATGGCGTCGTTACAAGAGCAGGCTGGTATTCAGATTATGGATATTGTGTTGACATACAGCATGAAGATGGAAGCATGACAAGATATGGACATAACAGTGAAGTATCTGTTAAAGTTGGACAGCATGTTAAACAGGGAGAACAGATAGCTCTTAGCGGAAACACTGGTAACAGCTCAGGTCCACATGTACATTTTGAAATATGGATAGATGGCAGAAGAGTTAATCCACTTGATTATGTTAACAAGAACTAAGAATTAAGTGTGCCTTGCTTGTGTATGGCATATTACGAATAAGTATGAATAAGGGTGTGGATAATGTTAGTCCATACCCTGTTTTAAACTATGGATATAATAAATATGTGCCGAATTGGGTATATTTCGTTGACATAATAAAAAGGTATGATATAATCATTAAGATATTGATTTGAATATCAACATTATTTTATATAATAAATTATAAGTATACATAAACTATTGGGTTGAAGTATAGTAAATATAAATAAATACAAATGACATATATGCCGATAACCATTATGGTATATCATAATGGTATTGTGGTTAAGATAAATAAAAAGATATAATAATAACATAGAAACAGATTAAAGAAACTAAAGTTTTCAGATATATTAAGTAAGTGATAATTGAGGTGCGAAGTATGGAACAGTACGTTGTCAAAGGTGGAGTGCCACTTTGTGGAGAAGTGTCCATAGGTGGAGCTAAGAATGCAGCACTTGGTATTCTGGCAGCAGCGATTATGACAGATGAGACCGTAACGATAGAGAATGTGCCTAACGTCAGAGATACAAGAGTGTTACTTCAGGCGATTGAAGGAATAGGTGCAAAGGTTAAATACGTATATAATAATACAGTACAGATCAATGGCGGGTCGATATGTGACCTTAATGTTGAGTACGAATATATAAGAAAGATTAGAGCTTCATATTATCTTCTTGGAGCATTGCTTGGCAAGTATAACGAATCGAATGTGGCACTTCCAGGAGGATGTAATATAGGAAGCAGACCTATAGACCAGCATCTTAAGGGATTTAAGGCACTTGGTGCTAAGGTTGATATAGATCATGGAGTAGTGAGTGCCAAGGCAGAAAAGCTTGTAGGCAGTCACATATATTTTGATGTTGTAACAGTAGGTGCGACCATTAACCTTATGATGGCAGCATGTATGGCAGAGGGTGAAACTATCCTTGAAAATGCAGCTAAGGAGCCACATATAGTTGATGTAGCTAACTTCCTTAATGCAATGGGTGCGAATATTAAGGGGGCTGGTACAGATGTTATAAGAATAAAAGGTGTGGAAAGATTGCATGGATGTTCATATTCTATAATTCCAGACCAGATAGAAGCGGGAACATTTATGATGGCAGCAGCAGCAACTCATGGAGATGTTGTTATAAAGGATGTTATACCTAAGCATCTTGAGTCAATCACTGCCAAGCTTAATGAGATGGGATGCCAGCTCATAGAAGGCGATGACTGGATAAGAGTCATAGCACAAGGCGAGATAGGAAGCACTAATGTTAAAACACTTCCATATCCAGGATTCCCAACAGATATGCAGCCACAGATAGCAGTTGCCCTTGCGCTTGCCAACGGTTCAAGTATGGTTACTGAGAGCATATTCGAGAACAGATTCAAGTATGTTGATGAGCTTAACAGAATGGGTGCTAAGATAAAGGTAGAAGGCAATACTGCATATATAGAAGGTGTTAAGCATTTTACATCAGCGCAGCTTTCAGCCCCTGATTTAAGAGCGGGAGCAGCACTTGTTATTGCAGCGCTTGCAGCAGATGGCATATCGCAGATAGATGATATTGAATATATCCAGAGAGGATATGAGGATTTCGAGGGTAAGTTATCAGCACTTGGAGCTATTATAGCAAGGGTTGATTCAGAAAGAGAACTTCAGAAGTTTAAGTTAAAGATAGGATAATAAAAGACTGCGGAGAATGATATTGTGCAGATATTTGTGGCAATTAAGGCTTATTTGTCACTGAATAATGGATGCACAATAGATTTCCGCAGTTTTTTTTATATATTTTTATCGTTTTTTTACAAATATTCTGTTAAAATATGTTAAACTATTATCATTCAGTACAGCATGTACAGATGTACATCATATTATGAGTTATGAAATAAAATATTAATACAGGTTTAATGACTTACTTATAATTATAATTTTTATAATATGGCATGAATGGAGAAAGTATGAAATTAAAAGATAAGTTAAAGGTTTCATTCTGTGTTATGGTTATTCTGCCGGCACTGCTTCTTGGTTTGTTTGTTGTCGGAATATTCAAGATACAGTCAGAGAGTATATGCAAGACATATAATGTAGAAGATGATACAGTATTATTATATTTTTATTCACCTATGACATTGTTTGGAAGTATAACAGATGATGTATATGACCAGATAAAAGAACAGGCAGAGCAAGACCCTACTACATTTAATAACAGGTCATATCTTGAATCTCTTGGCAGTACACTTGATGACAGATTATCAAAGCTTGTTGTAAGAAAGAATAACAACGTTATATATAATTCCACACAGTATTCCAACACAGAGCTTTCTAAACTTCTGCCTGAGTATGAGGCGGATGAGGATAACATAACAGATGTTGCAACATACAAAGGCGGCTCATATCACAGTCTTATAAAACAGGTTGATTTCTCGGATAGTCTGGGAAACATATATAGTGTATCTATTATTACATCTGTAAAGCAGAGCGTTCCGCAGATAAAACAGATGATGTGGCAGCTTGTATTTATTATTATAATTATACTTGTTGCAACAAGCCTGTTGTTAAACTTATGGATATACAGTTCTATTATTAAGCCGGTTAATAAGCTTAAGCTTGCAACAGACAACATAAAAGAAGGCAACTTTGATTTTGAGATGCCAAAGGTTCCTAACAATGAGATAGGAGATGTATGTAAGGACTTTGAAGAAATGCGGCTTATCCTTAAGAAATCGTCAGAGGATAAGATACAGTCGGATAAGGAAGAAAAAGAACTTATAAGAAATATTTCGCATGACTTAAAAACACCTCTTACAGCAATCAAAGGTTATGTTGAAGGCTTAAGAGATGGAATAGCGGATACACCTGAGAAGCAGGCTAAGTATATAAAGACAATAGCTAATAAGGTTAATGATATGGATAAGCTTATTGATGAGCTTACGATATACTCAAGACTTGATGCTAACAGAATATTATATACATTTATAAAGATTGATGTGTCCGATTATTTCAATGATTGTTGTGATGAGATAGGCACAGAGCTTGATGCATCAGGAATAGAGCTTCATTACAGGAACCACATAACAAAACCGGTTATGATTGTTGCAGACCCTGAACAGTTAAAGAGAGTTATCAATAATATAATCAGTAACTCAGTCAAGTACATGGTTGAAGGCAGGAAGGGAAAGATAGATATAGATCTGTATGATGAAGGCGATTATGTACATGTTATTATGGCTGACAACGGAAAGGGGATTGCTGGAAAGGATATTTCAAGAATATTCGAAAGATTCTACAGGACAGATGAATCACGTAATTCCAAACAGGGTGGAAGCGGCATAGGTCTTGCTATTGTTAAGAAGATTGTGGAAGACCATAAAGGTAAGATATGGGCAGAGAGTGTCGAGGGTGAAGGAACCACGATGCATCTGAATCTTCTTAAGTATAAGGAAAACAGCCAGCAGAATCAGCAGTAGTAATATCATTATAATTTAAAATCAAAATTAATTAAAATCTATAAATCAAATAAGGAAAGGAATATATATATGAGTAAAGTATTAATAGTTGAAGATGAAGAAGCAATTGCAGATATCGAGAAGGATTATCTTGAATTAAGTGGTTTTACAGTAACAACATGTAAGGATGGAACAACAGGTCTTGCAGAAGCACTTGATGGGGATTATGACATATATATTCTTGATGTTATGCTTCCTGGCATAGACGGCTTTGAGATATGCAAGAAGATAAGAGAAGTTAAGAATACACCTATTATCATGGTTTCAGCTAAGAAGGAGGATATCGATAAGATAAGAGGACTTGGCGTTGGTGCTGATGATTATATGACTAAACCATTCAGTCCAAGTGAGCTTGTTGCAAGAGTAAAGGCACATCTGTCAAGATATGAAAGACTTGTAAACAGTGCACAGCCAGAGAATGATGTTATAGAGATACGTGGTATCAAGATTGATAAGACAGCAAGAAGAGTGTTTGTTAATGGTGAGGAAAAGATATTCACAACAAAGGAATTCGACCTTCTTACATTTTTAGCTGAGCATCCTAACCATGTATACACGAAAGAGGAACTCTTCAAGGAAATCTGGGATATGGATTCTATCGGCGATATAGCAACTGTTACAGTCCATATTAAGAAGATAAGAGAAAAGATTGAGCTTGATACAAGCAAGCCTCAGTATATCGAAACTATATGGGGTGTTGGTTACAGATTTAAGCTCTGATTGTTTACAAAAGGGATATAGTTGTGCCTACGCGCACGTGGCACAAGCCTGTTATGCGCAAAACGTGCGCAGAAATGAGGTTTATTATGATTATTGAGAAAGAATATTTTGATGCACGGGAAGTAGAAAGAGCTAATGCGATGAATGATAAGTCATTGGCACCACTAAGAAGAATACGTCTTGCTACAACAGACAGTAATAAATATTATGCAAAAGCAATATTTGTAGCTGACAAAGAAAATTTACTTACTGGAGAACTTTTTTTCCGTATAGATTTACAGGAATCTGACGAGGGAATAGCACATAGTGAGGTTGTTATTAAGGAAACTGCCGATGTGGAAGAATATTTCAAGAATCTTGTCAGGTTTGAAGGCTACAGGGTGATTCCTGAAGAATACAAAGAAGAAGATATGGTTATGAGATATAATGACCTAAGTATTCAGGCCAATAAGCTGTTATTCCTTGAAAGCAGGGATTAAAAATATATTGATGATGCCGGGGTCAAAAGCTCACCGGCTTTGATGATTGAGGAGAAGCATTTGGTGGTAAGGTGTTTCTCCTTTTTGTTTGTATAGGATATCAGGAGGGATAAGCATGACTAATAAACAGGAAGATATATTCAGGATGCCGGATAATAAGATAAAGTTATTTGAACAAGGAGCGCCAGGCTCACAAGGACTTAAGATTACAAGAAAATATTATACAGAGACATTGCCTGATGGAAAGGTAAAGCATATAGTGCAGCACATTACTGACCCGGATATTGTTCCTTATATACCTGAAGCTGCCGGGAATAATACAGAGAAAAAGAAAATACCGGCTGTACTGATTATTCCAGGTGGTGCTTTCAGACGGCTTGTTTACAACTTTGAAGGTGAAGATGTTGCCAAGTGGCTTAATAGTATGGGAATAGCTGCATTTGTTCTGGAATGCAGGCTTCCCTTGGATGGATATGATAATGCAGAGGATGTTCCACTTATAGATGCCATGCGTGCAATGAGAGTTATAAGGGGAAGGGCACAGGAATTTGGTATAGATGAATCAAAGATAGGTGTTATGGGCTTTTCGGCTGGAGGCTTTATGGCAGCACTGTTATCTACAGCATATGAAAGTGATGTATATGCAGATTATAAATATAAAGATGAATATGATGAGTTATCGGCAAGACCTGATTTCGCGGTGTGTTCATATCCGGTTATAAGTATTGATGATTGTATAGAAGCAGGTAAGAGGTATATGTCTGAGGAACAAGTATTGGAAAGAATAAGTGATGGCAAGGCAAAGATATTGCGTAAGTACAATCCGGATAAGCTTGTGAGACCAGATATGCCTCCAGTGTTTATATGTGAAACAGATGATGACAGGACGACATTATCTGAAAACAGCGTTGGTTTTTATATGGCTGCAAGGAAAGCCGGAGTGAGTGCAGAACTTCATATATTCAGGACAGGTGGACATGGTTATGGATGTGGTGATGATGCCGCACAGACTGGTGAGTGGAAAGTACTTTTTGCAAAGTGGCTTAAGAGCCTTGGGATTTGTTAATAAAGACTTTGCGGTCATGAATTAAAAGAAAATGCTTGGAAAGGAATGTGCTGATATAAAATAAGGCACATATGTTTATGTTAGATATAGTATACGAAGATAAAGATAAGATTATATTAAACAAGCCGGCAGGACAGTTATCACAGAGTGGAAAGTCGTTCGAGTTAGATCTTGTAAGTGAGGTGCTTACATACAGAAAAAGAAAGGGCGAAGAGGCTTATGCGGCCATAATAAACAGACTTGACCGACCAGTATCAGGTCTTGTCCTTATGGCTAAGAATAAAAGGGAAGCTGCAAGATTATCATCACTTATGCAAAAAGAGTCGCTTTGTAAACATTACCAGGTGCTTGTATGTGGAAAACCAGAGCAGGATGAGGGCGAGCTTGTGGATAATCTTATAAAAGATGCAAAGAATAACGAATCATTCGTGGTTCCTAAAGAAACGGAGGGTGCCAAAGAAGCAAGACTTAGGTATAAGCTTCTTTCCTATGATGAACAAGCAGATATCTCAAGACTGGATATTCATCTTATAACGGGCAGACATCATCAGATACGGGTTCAGCTTGCTTCAAGAAACATGCCGGTTGCTGGGGATGGGAAATATGGCGGAGAGCGTGCGGTATTAGCTGTAAGACAGGCTAAAGGAGCACATATTAAGCGCGGATGTATTGCATTATGCGCAGTAAGTCTTAAGATTGATGGAAAACTGTATGAGGTAAAGCCGGGATTCTGATAAAAAGGATAAATATTTATATTAAGCCTGAGATGATGTGCTTTAAGTGTATATAATAATCATTCCTGTGGAATACTTCTGTAGAGGTGATTGCTTATGCGCAGAGAGGAAAAACAAGGAAATGAAAGAAGTATATGCGATGAGAGTGATGTGAGAGAATATAAAAGGAAGTTAAAGTACCTTGCAGGTATAGTCATAATAACACTTTCGGTATATGTATGTTTTAAATATCTTCTTGCATATGTGTGGCCATTTGTTCTTGGAATACTTATTGCTCTGCTTCTTGAAAAGCCAGTTAATGGCATATATAAGTGGGTATATGGCAGGATAAGGATGGGCAGCAGAATATCAGGTACTGATGCAAAAATCCACAGAAATGGTAAAATGAATCAGAACTTTGAAAGTAAGAAAATAACGGATGATGATGCAAAGAGAGTTATAAAAAATAGTGTTAATATCCAGTTAAGGGATAAAGGACACAGGATAAAGAGCATAATAGCCACAATAATAATATCCCTGATATCTCTTGTTATAATAATAATGCTTATTGCAGCAGTCATAACAGGTGCTGATGAGGTTAGTAATTTTCTTAAGAACTGGGATTATAATACAATAGGCATAAGGCAGCAGACAGCAAGGATATGTCTTGAAGCAGATGAATTCCTCGGACTTAAAGGTGGATGCTGTCTTGATACGCTTATAATGTGTGGACGTAAGCTGGCAGGTATAATGCCAGAAAAAATATTTTATATATCGGTTCCTGTTATAAAAAATGTGGTAATAGTAGCAGGTGGATTGGTGGTTGGATTCATATCTGTCATATATCTGTCAACTGATATGGATGAGATAAGGACACAGATACGTGACAGTGTTTTTGTGGAAGAAATAGACATGTTGTGGCATGAAGTAAAAAGGCTTATCAATATATATTTTAAAGTGGAATTAAGGATAATGCTTATTAACTCGGCCATAAGCATGATAGCCTTCTTTATAATAAAAAGTCCTTATGCGGTTATGCTTGGGATAATAGTTGGAATAGTTGATGCGCTGCCAGTGTTTGGCACGGGAACAATACTTATTCCATGGACGATATTCAGTCTTATCATGAAAGATTTCTTTTCGGCAGGGGTTGTACTTGTGGCATATGTTATAACTTATTTTGTACGTGAAATCATGGAGTCAAAATGTATGGGAGATAAGCTTGGAATATCACCTTTTGCCATGCTTGTTATTATATTTGTTGGTCTGCTTGTATATGGAATTCCTGGATTTATAACCGGTCCAGTAAGCTATGTCATAATCAAAGCGCTGGTTTTGAGGTTAAGATGTGTCATGCAGCTTTAATAAATTAACTATTGGAAGTAAATGCTAAGAAAACTAAAAGATGATAATGTAAAAGTTGATAATGTAAAAGTTGATAATGTAAAAAAGCAAAAGTGAAAGGTAAAAGTGAAAAGCACCTTGAAAATAAGTTGGGCAGATGTTAAACTTATACAGATTATGTAAGCTTATGTGGGTCTGGATATTTTGACCCCGGTATCATATGATAAAGTAACAGGCTTACGGGACATTTAACAGGCAGCGCAGATGTGCGCAGGAATGAGGTATATTTATGGCAGAGGATAAGAAGTTAGTAGAAGCGATTACTTCCATGGATGTAGACTTTGCACAGTGGTACACAGATGTATGCAAGAAGGCAGAGCTTATGTCATATTCAAGTGTTAAGGGATGTATGATATTCAAGCCGGCTGGTTATGCAATCTGGGAGAATATAAAGAATGAGATGGACAGAAGATTCAAGGAAACAGGGGTAGAAAACGTATATCTTCCTATGTTTATTCCAGAAAGTCTTCTTGAGAAGGAAAAAGACCATGTAGAAGGATTTGCACCAGAAGTAGCATGGGTTACTTATGGTGGACTTAATCCACTTCAGGAGAGGATGTGTGTAAGACCAACATCTGAGACACTTTTCTGTGATTTCTACAAGGATGAGATACAGTCATACAGAGACTTACCAAAGGTATATAACCAGTGGTGTTCAGTAGTAAGATGGGAGAAGGAAACAAGACCATTCCTTCGTTCAAGAGAGTTCTTATGGCAGGAAGGCCATACAGCACACGCAACAGCTAAAGAAGCAGAAGCACGTACACAGCAGATGCTTAACCTTTATGCAGACTTCTGTGAAGAGGTACTTGCTATCCCGGTTATCAAGGGCCGTAAGACAGACAAGGAAAAGTTCGCAGGTGCTGAGGCTACGTATACTATTGAAGCACTTATGCATGATGGCAAGGCACTCCAGTCAGGAACAAGCCACAACTTTGGTGATGGTTTTGCAAAAGCATTTGGCATCCAGTATACAGACAAGGATAACAAGCTTAAGTATGTTCACCAGACATCATGGGGAACAACAACAAGACTTATTGGTGCTGTTATCATGACACATGGTGATAACTCAGGACTTGTGCTTCCACCTAAGGTTGCACCAGTACAGGTTGATATAATACCTATTATGCAGAAGAAAGAAGGCGTACTTGACAAGGCATACGAAGTAAGAGATGCTATCAAGGCGGCAGGCCTTAGAGTAAAGGTTGATGATTCTGATAAGAATCCAGGCTGGAAGTTCTCAGAACAGGAGATGAGAGGTATTCCTGTAAGAGTGGAGATGGGACCAAGAGATATCGAAGCTAACCAGGCTATCGTTGTGCGCCGTGATACAAGAGAAAAGATAACAGTATCTATTGATGAGCTTACAGCTAAGCTTCCAGAGATTCTTGATACCATCCAGAAGGATATGCTTGAGAGAGCAAGAGCTCACAGAGATGCACATACATATGTTGCA
>ERZ808240.2094-NODE-2094-length-22848-cov-40.056684_pt1 | contig 22848 bp, 16 predicted proteins | sample MGYA00521084_ERZ808240 | MGnify/ENA primary metagenome ERZ808240 (study PRJEB31516, sample SAMN03275571) | gut metagenome | biome: mammalia-associated habitat; material: feces | host: Papio cynocephalus | place: Kenya | collected 2012-08-06 ...
CGCTACGCGCTCTATTGTCTGCTGCGCAGACGGTTCACTCGTTAATAAGCACAAAACTCGCAAATTCGTGCTTCGCACTCCACATCCGCTTCTCCGAAGCGGATATTTGCTCGTTAATAAGCACAAAGCTCACGAATCCGCGCTGCGCGCTTCCCATCCTGCTGGCGCAGGATATTCGTTCGCTAATGACGCAAGAAAAACAAATGCCAGCTCTGCTGGCGCTTGTTTTTCTTTTGCGTTCATTACATTATACCATAACACGGGGCTATGTTCTATATAAAATAGTGTTCTATCTGAAATGGTTGACAGTATAAAAATAGCAGTGGTAAACTATATTGGTAAAGGGCGGAGATATCGCCAGGTGCAGTGCCGTGTGGTGACTGCAAAGGAAAGGAAGCGTACTTATGGAAAAGAAAAATATCGACTGGTCAAATCTCGGATTCGGTTATGTACAGACAGATAAGAGATTTGTGGCAAACTTTAAAGACGGTGCATGGGATGAAGGTACTTTAACAGAGGATCCGAATATCGTGCTGAATGAGTGTGCAGGTGTTCTGCAGTATGCACAGACAGTATTTGAAGGTATGAAGGCTTACACAACAGAAGATGGAAGGATCGTTACATTCCGTCCTGACTTAAACGCAGCCCGTATGGCAGATTCCGCAAGAAGACTGGAAATGCCTGTATACCCGGAAGATAAATTTGTAGAAGCAATCGTAAAGACAGTAAAGGCAAATGAAGCATATGTACCGCCTTATGGATCAGGCGCAACGCTTTATGTCCGTCCATATATGTTCGGCAGCAATCCTGTTATCGGTGTAAAGCCGGCTGACGAATATCAGTTCAGAATCTTAACAACACCTGTTGGACCTTATTTCAAGGGCGGTGTAAAGCCTCTGACGATCAAGGTAAGTGATTTTGACCGTGCAGCACCACATGGTACAGGTCATATCAAAGCAGGTCTTAACTATGCAATGAGTTTACATGCGATCGTAACAGCTCATCAGGAAGGCTATGATGAAAATATGTATCTTGATGCAGCTACCAGAACAAAGGTAGAAGAAACAGGCGGTGCTAACTTCATCTTCGTGACAAAGGACAACAAAGTTGTTACACCGAAGTCAAACAGCATCCTGCCATCTATTACACGTCGTTCCCTGATGTATGTTGCAAAAGAGTACCTTGGCTTAGAGGCAGAAGAAAGAGAAATTTATCTGGATGAAGTCAAAGATTTTGCAGAATGTGGTCTCTGCGGTACAGCGGCAGTTATTTCACCGGTGGGCAAGATCGTTGATCATGGCAAAGAAATCTGCTTCCCAAGCGGTATGGAAAAAATGGGTCCTGTTACACAGAAATTATACGATACACTGACAGGCATCCAGATGGGCAGAATCGAAGCACCGGAAGGATGGTTAAAGGTAATCGAATAAACCGAACTGTTTTGGAAAACAATAGACAAAGAAAAGTAAGGAACCTTTGGTGTCAGCGCCAAAGGTTCCTTTGCGTTTCAAAAAATATTTTGATACCCTCTTGACAATTCAAAAAAATATTGTATGATTGTACTATATCAATAATACAGTGAGACAAAGAAAGGAGAATGCAATATGGCATGGAAGCTGGATAATGACAGACCAATCTATGCACAAATTGTGGAGAAGATCAAACTCAGGATCATAGCTGGTTTTTATCAGCCGGGCAGTAAGCTGCCAAGTGTGAGAGAGCTTGCCATGGAAGCAGGTGTGAACCCCAATACAATGCAAAAAGCATTTGCGGAGCTGGAAAACAGCGGGCTGCTGATCACAATGCGGACAAGCGGCCGGATGGTGACAGAAGATGAGGAGAGGATCAGTATGGTAAGAGAAACGATCGCAAAGGAAAAGATAGATGTATTTCTGCAGGATATGAGGGAACTGGGGTTCAGCCCGGAACAGTCATTTCTGCTGATCAAAAATAAGGTAGAGCAAAAGAGGGAGGAAGAGTAATGAGCGCTTTAGTACAATGCATGAATCTGACAAAATGCTATGTAAAAGGAAAGGCGCCGGCAGTGTCAGATCTGAACCTGACGATTGAAAAAGGGCATATCGTAGGACTGCTCGGGCCAAACGGAAGCGGTAAAACAACGCTGATCAAAATGATGAACGGGCTTTTGAAACCAACAGACGGTGTGGTACTGATCGGAGGATCAGAACCGGGCGTGGAGACAAAAAAGCATGTTTCTTATCTGCCGGAACGGACTTATCTGGAGGCACAGAGAACAGTGGAAGATCTGGTAGAATTTTTTGCTGACTTCTATGAGGATTTCAAAACAGACAGAGCATATGAAATGCTGCAATCCTTAAATATCCAGCCAACCGACAGATTAAAAACACTGTCAAAAGGTACGAAAGAAAAGATCCAGCTGATCCTCGTTATGAGCAGGGATGCTGACCTGTATATTCTGGACGAACCGATCGCGGGCGTAGATCCTGCAGCAAGAGATTATATTATGAAAACGATTCTCAATAATTATAATCCGGAAGCATCCCTGATCATCAGCACGCATCTGATCTCCGATATTGAGAGCATTCTGGATGATGTGATCTTTATCAAAAACGGGCAGCTGGTTCTGCAGGCTTCTGTGGATGAGATCAGAGAGAAACAGGGCAAAACGGTTGATGCATATTTCAGGGAGGTGTTCGCATGCTAAAGAAATTATTTGTACATGAGTGGAAAGACTGCTGGCGTCTGGTCGGGCTGATGAATCTGATCGTTCTCGGACTGACTGTGATCGGTGTGGTTGTCATGCAGAGCGATACATGGAGTTTTGCTTCCGAAAATGCGGTGATACGTCTGACAATGATCTTGTATGTCATGGCGTATATAGCATCGGTAGCAGCTCTCAGTCTGGTAACGGTATTTTTCTTTTATAACAGATTTTATAAGAATCTTTATACGGATCAGGGTTACCTGATGCATACACTTCCGGTTACGCAGCATGAACTGATCTGGTCAAAAACATTTGTTGCGCTGATCTGGCAGGTGATCAGCGGATTGGTCATGGTGATTTCTATCTTCAGTTTCTTTTACAGTATGCTTGATCCGGCAGATAAAAAGAGCTTCTGGAGCGATATGGGTGAAGGATTGTCAGAGATCCCAAGAAATCCAGGCGTTATTATGGTGATCATTCTTGGTATTCTGATCGCTGTCGTATCCATGTTTATGAATATTTTTATGGGATATGCAGCAATTAGCATAGGACAACTTTTTAAGAAACAGAAGCTGCTTGGTGCGATCGGTATCTACATCGGACTTTACATGCTTCTGCAGATGGTATCTTCTTATTCTATGGTATTTGTGAATTTTATTTCCATAGATACTTATTCTTACAATAAGATGATGCAGACGATCCTGACACTGCTGGTTGTGGTCCTTCTGGTGGAAGCAGCCGCAACAACAGCATTTTATTTTATCAGTGCACATATCATGAAGAACCAGCTTAATCTGGAATAATGTAGCAGATAAGAAAGCCTTTGCATAAAATAAGAAAAAATGCAGAGGCTTTTTTATGCCCGAAAATAATGAAAGACCTATGCAGGATATGGTAGACAGAGGCAATCTGTCCCTGCAGGTAACAAGTACGATCGGACTTTTGCCGGTTGAAAATGCAAGGATCAGCATTTCTTATACAGGAGATGATAATGTGGTGGAGGAGATTACTACGGACAACAGCGGACGGACAGAGACAGTTTCGCTGCCTGCACCGCCGCTGGAATGGAGTCTGGATGCAGAGCAGACAAACCGCCCCTATGCGGAACTGAATCTGCAGATCACAGCACCCGGTTATCAGCCGGTAACAATAGAAGGCAGTGAACTCCTGGCAGATGCAACCGCGCTGCAGCAGGTCAGAATGGAACCGGCGGAAGAGATGCAGCAGACGGAAGATATCGTGATCCCGGATCATACATTGTACGGAGAATATCCGCCAAAGATCCCGGAGGAAGAAATCAAACCGATGGCAGAAACAGGGGAGATCGTATTATCCAGGGTTGTGATCCCGGAATATGTTGTGGTGCATGACGGACCACCGACGGACAGCCGCGCAACAAACTATTATGTGAAGTATAAGGATTACATTAAAAATGTAGTATCATCCGAGATTTATGCAACATGGCCTGAGACGACGATCTATGCCAATACGCTTTGCATCCTGTCTTTTACATTAAACAGGGTTTTTACGGAGTGGTACAGGAACAAAGGCTATGATTTTACGATCACAAGCTCTACCGCATTTGATCAGAAATGGATCTATGGCAGGAATATTTACGAAAACGTTGACAGGATCGTGGACTCTATTTTTGCAAATTACTTATCCAGACCGGGCGTGAAACAGCCGATCTTTACATCCTATTGTGACGGAAAACGCACAACCTGTAACGGACTGAAACAATGGGGCAGTAAATACCTGGGGGATGAAGGCTATTCTGCCATTGAGATCATCCGGTATTATTACGGAGAAGATATGTACATCAATACATCCGAAACAATCGCCGGAGTTCCGTATTCCTGGCCGGGCTATGATCTGACGATCGGATCTTCCGGGGATAAGGTAAGACAGCTGCAGCAGCAGTTGAACCGGATCGCCCAGAATTATCCGGCAATTCCAAAGATCGATGCAGATGGCATCTATGGGCAGAAAACAGCGGAGGCAGTCCGAACCTTCCAGAATATTTTCAATCTGCCAAAGACCGGTGTGACAGATTATGCAACCTGGTATGAAATATCAAATATCTATGTGGGCGTGACGAGGATCGCAGAGCCGACCTGAGAGACACAGAGAAGGGAGATACTCTGATCGGCGGTCGTCATAACAAAAAGAGGGCACTGTATGCTGTGCCCTCTGTCTTTTGCATGGGATCTGTGATATAATCAACATAAAACAAAAGAGAAAGGAAGGACTTCTGTGAACCGAATTGAAAAATATCTGAATCTGGAAGAAACAGGGTTTGCCCGGGAAGATGATCTTTTGCTTCTTACGCCAAACAGGCTGACGATCACGGCAGGGGAAAATGAAAAGCAGGAAGGTCATGTGCAGATCAGTTCCCGGAAGGGAAAGGAAATTTCCTGTGTTTTTTATTCCAGCCATTACAGAGTCCAGTGCCTTGACCAGGGCTTTGTTGGCAAAGAGGGAAAGTTACCGTATAGCATCGATACAACAGGGCTGAATGCAGGTGATGAGATCAGGGGTGAATTCAGCATCCTTTCAAATTTCGGAGAATACAGGGTACCGTATCAGATCATGGTAAAACCCGTTATGATGACGGATGAGCTGGGAGAAATGCGGAACCTGTTTCATTTTGCCAATCTTGCCAGGGTTGATTTCGCACAGGCAGTCCGCCTTTTTTATACAGAAGAGTTCAGGCGCCTTTTTGTGGGACATGACAGACAGTATTACAACTTATACAGAGGCTTGTCCGTTTATCCGGGAAATGCCCATAATGTAGATGAATTTCTGATCGGTATCCATAAAAAAAGTGCCGTTTTTTACGAGGTGGATGAAGACAATCTGTTGTTTGGCAGAAATGCACAGGGAGAGGAACAGATCAAACTGCACCGGAAGGGCTGGGGATACACGGATGTTACCGTGACAGCCAAAGGTAACTTTATCCGGCCGGAAAAGGAACATTTATCGGAAGAAGATTTTGAAAAGGATATCTGTACTTTCTCTTTTACCCTTTTACCGGAATATTTTATCGAAGGTGATAATTACGGCAGTATCACATTTACAAGTGACAGTGGCAGCGTAACGGTACATATCATGATCCCAAAGCAGAAGCAGCAGGAGAATGAGAAACAGACTGCGGACAGACAGCGCAGGCAGCTGCTTGCCCGGCTTATGCGCCTGTATCTGGCATATCAGATGCAGCCGCAAAACAGAAAAGATATTCTGAAAGAAGCAGAGAAACTGGCAGAAAAGCTGAACAGCGGTTATGGCAGAAGCCTCGAAAACCGCCTGTATCAGGTGCTGATCCTGTGGCTGCAGCAAAGAGAAAATGAGGCAAAATGGGTGCTGAATCATGTGGCGCAAAGTTATCTGCGCGGTGAGATCGATGCAGTGCTTTATGCGGCATATTTATATCTGCGCGGTCAGATCTGTCAGGAGGAAGAAACTGCGGAAGAAGCCAGACAGGAGATTTTGATGCTGCTTACCGAAAGACCGGAGGCTTATCTGCCTGCCTGTCTGTATGGCAGGATCGAACCGGATGCGGAGAGCAGGGAACTGTTTTCTGTACTGGAAACACATTTTTACAGTGGTGCAGACAGTCCGGTACTTTTGCAGACGGCTCTTTCCTTATTGGAGAAAAGTCCTTCCTGTCTGATGAAGCTGGGATCTTTTGAAATCCATATCCTCTGGTTTGCGGTCAAAAACGGTGCTTACACGGAGTCACTTGCAGAGCGGACTGCATATCTGGCAATGCGCAGAAAAGAAATGGACAGACCGCTGTACTGTCTGCTGGCGAAAAGCTACCGGCTGTATGAGCGGGAAGATACACTGAAGGCAATGTGTACCCTGCTGATCCGCAGCGGAAAAACAAAAGGATATGGTGTGTGGTATGCATATGCCCTGGAACGGGATCTCCGCATCACTTCTTTATATGAGTATTATATGATGGCAACAGAGCCGGATCAGCTGCCACCCAAAAACGTTCTTTTATATTTTGCGTTTCAGTGTGATCTGCGGGAAGAACGAAAGGCAGCGCTTTTTGCCCTGATCTTAAAAAATCAGAAGCAGCTTCAGGATCTGATGCCGCATTATGAGCCGCAGATTGAAAACTTTGCGTGGGAACAGCTGGAAAAAGGAAATATCAGTGAGCCATTAGCAACTATTTACCGGTATGTATTTCAGGATCCGCAAAAACTGCAGGCTGCGAAGAAAGCACTTCTGCAGGTTGCATTTACCCATCAGATCAGTACAGAGGCAGAGCATGTCTGTCGTGTGATCCGTGTACAGGATAAGTTGAAACAGGAAACACAGATACCGTTTGTAAAGGGAGTTGCTTATGTGCCCTGTTATACAGATGCCTATGAGATCTTTTTAGAGGATGAAAGCGGTAACCGTTATCATGACAGTAGTCTGTATGAAGATAAAAAACTGATGAATGCGGAACGCATATTTATGCGTCAGGAGGCAGAAGTGTCCGCCGCACCGCTGATGTTATATGCGGAGTCACTTGAGGCCGGTGACAGGCATGATGAGAAACAGACTGCCATGATCTACAGCCGTCTGATCGCATCGGATGAGATTGAAACGGCATATCGGAAACAGCTTGCGGAAAAACTGATGGAGATTTATTACAGACAGGATGAGCAGGAAAAACTGGAAGAACTTTTGCAAAGCTGTGATCTGACAACTGCCAGCCAGCAGCAACGGGCGCAGATCCTGCAATATATGCTGTATTGTGAAATGGATGAACAGGTAGAAAAGGCACTCTTTACCTACGGTTTTGAAGGCGTGGCACCAAAGCTGCTTGCAAAATTTATCACAAGACATCTGCAGAAGGATGACAGTTATGATGCAGGCTGGCTGGCATTGGCACTTTATACTTTCCGGAAAGGAAAATATACGCAGGAGATGCTGGCTTATATCTGCCATTATTATGAAGGCAGCAGCAGACAGATGCAGGAGATCATGCAGGCTGCGCTGCGGTTTGATACGGATGTGCTGCAGCTTTCCGAACGGATCCTGCTGGCAGCGATCTTTACACAGGGAATCGGCGGCGGACAAAAGGAAGCATATGCTTACTACGTGAAATACCGAAGAAACAGTGCACTTGCCCATCAGTATACGGATTATATGGTATATCAGTATTTTGTAAAACAGCATCCGGCGCAGGCAGAAGTATTTGCCGTGCTGGAGCAGTATCTGGCAGAAGAGCAGGGCAGCCTGCTTTCTAAGACCGCTTATCTGCAGTATATGGCAAAGGAACGGAACACATACACGAAAAGACAGGAAGAACTGATCCGCAATCTGGTGGGACAGGTTATGGATCAAAAGGGATATTTACCGTTTTTCCGCAGCTTTACGGGGTTTATCCCACAGCTTCATCTGTATGCAGATCTGGTATGTCTGGAATACAGAACGGTACCGGGCGCAAAAGTACGTCTGCATTATCTTGGAGATGGCGGCTCAGACCAGTATGAGATCCGGATGCTTTCGGAAGTGTGCGAAGGATATTATGTGAAACGGTTTGTTCTGTTTTTCGGAGAAAAGCTGCAGTATTATGTGACGGAGGAAAAAGACGGCACGTGGCAGCTGACGGAGAGTGGATGTCTGGAAAATAATGAAGCGGCACCGGAGACGGGAGAGAGCAGGTATGAGCTGCTAAACGATCTGTTTCTGAGTGCATCCATGGGCGATGAACGGACAAAGAGAGATTTTGAGCGTGAGTATATCAGACAGGATCTTGTAGCAGGGCAGCTATTCGGATAGAAAGAGAAGGAACAAAATGGAACTTGTAATAGGCTGTGATATCAATGAATATTATATGCAGTTTTCCTATGCAGAGGCGGGAAAAGAACCGGTCATGCCTGATTTTCCCGGTGTCACACAGGTTGAAACAGCGCTTTGCAGACGGGAAGGCGTGAACCAGTGGTACGAAGGAAAGGAAGCTGTAAAACGTGCACTGGCAGGAGAAGGCGCACTGGCAGAGCATCTGTTTTCCATGCTGCTTCATACGGATACGATCAGGCTTTCCGACACGGAATATCAGCTGACGGACCTTTGCAGGCTGTTTTTGGAACGTGCCTATACGGCGTTTGTCAGAAAAGCCGGGGAAGAGCTGGGGGAAGAGATAACAGTCCGGGCGCTTGTGCTGACCGGACGGATCGATCCGGGAGCACATTATGGGAAGCTGCAGGAGATCGTAAAAAATCTGCCGGTAGAGGATATTTCATTCCAGAGCCATGAGGAAAGCATCTTCTCTTATCTGGTGCATCAGCCGCGGCGGCTTATGGGATACGAGACACAGGTTCTGGATCTGACTTCGGAGCGGCTTGTGACATACCGTGTGGAAATGAATCATAAAACAAGGCCGGTTGTTGTAAGCATAGAGACGACGGAAACAGATCTTTATAAAAAGAAACATTATGCGTCCATCATGGAACATGACAGAGAACTTGCAAAACTGGATCAGGAACTGGCGGAATATATGCAAAACTATACGGCAGGCAGGATCGTAACAAGCCTGTATCTGATCGGCGACGGATTCCATGGAGACTGGTATCAGGAAACGCTGAAGGTGATCTGCAGAAACCGTAAGGTGTTTGCAGGAGACAATCTGTTTGGAAAAGGTGCCTGCTTTGCGGCGGCGGAACGGATCTGGAAGGGAGAAGCTTCGGAAGACTTCCTGTATCTGGGAAAGGATATGCTGCAGTATAATGTGGGGATCAGGCTGCATGACAAAACGGGAGAGATCTACTGTCCGCTTCTGGATGCAGGAACAAACTGGTATGAAGCAGCAGGCAGTCTTGCATTTTATATAGAAGATACAGATGAGATCCGGTTGCAGGTTGTACCGATCCGGGGCGGTAAAAAAGAGATCGTGATCGGGCTGGAGGGACTCAGAAGACCGTATCGCAGCTGCCTGCTGGAAATTGCTTTTTCCATGCAGGATAAAGAAATACTGGAACTAACGGTACTGGATCACGGATTTGGCAGCTTTTTTGCACCTGTCAGGGAGCCGTTTACAAAGAAAATCTGTCTTGCGGAACTTTCCGATGAAGGTGAGCAGGAAAATGCCTGCTATGTCTGTATAGGACAGAGATTGCAAAAGCCATATCATGTCGCCGTGCATACGGATATTTTTTCTCTGGAAGAGTTGTGTTATTATATTACGGAACATGCAGATATGCTGGATCAGGGCTTTATGCGGGAAGATCTGGCAGATGCAGTGGAACAGATGGAACTTTTTGATCTGGCGGGAAGTTTAAGACAGCTGTTGCATTTTCAGGGAAGCCTGCATACATTCTGCCGGATGATACTGGAAGAAGCAGCTTATGTCTCTGCTGATAAAATGGCAGAGCTGATGGAAACACTGACACAAAATGAAGCACTGACGCCTCTTGGGCGGAAGCAGAAGCAGGCGGACGGTCTGTTTTCACAAAAAGCGTATATGCAGGCGATCGCATTGTACCGGGAACTTTTGCGGGAAGAGACGGAGCAGGCAAACAAAGCGGTGCTCCTGGAACAGACCGGAAAATGCATGGCGCAGCTTTTTGAATACAGGCTTGCGGAAGAGCAGTTTATGGAGAGCTACAGGCTTGGCAGAAAAGAAGCACTTCATCTGTACCTGCTCTGCAGAAGGATGCAGATGACAAAGGAAGAATTTGTCCGTTTTATCACGGAGCATGAAACATATTATGAAAGTGCGCTGACGGTAGAACAGGAATATGAAAAAGCGTTGCAGACTGCAGAGGATAAAATAAAGCAGATGGAAGAGATGCCTGCTATGGACAGCCTCCGGGAAGCATATCGGATCATGATGGAACAGCCGGAATCTGTATAAGGGAGTAAACAATGAAGTTTTGGGACAGATTGTTCAGACGAAGAAAAAGAAAAAAAGAAGAACTGACAGACGAAGCGGATGAAGCGATATATGGGCTTACGGAAAGCGAAGTGGATCTGGAGGATGAACAGCAGCGGACCGGCTATGTGGAAAGTCTGCTGACGCAGATCGCAGATGCGCAGAAGCAGATCGGTGAGTGTGAATCCGAATATGCCATGGTCGATCTGTACCTGAAGGATATGGAACTGATCGATTATATCTCGGGTGAAGACAGGGAAAAACTGGAAGACTGTGCAAAGGCAGTCCATCTGCTGGAAGAGGACAAGAGCCGGTATGAGAAAAAGAAAAGGCATATGTCCGATGCAGATTACGCGAAAATGGAACGCCTTTCCGAGGATGCACATGACAGTCTTGCGCGTCTGCAGGAAGCGGAACAGTATCAGGAAGCGATCCGTAACGATCTGAGCAGACTGGAAAACGAAAAACAGGCGTGCCTGTTCAGAAGGCAGGAAGCAAAGACCGCAATGGAAAATCTGCGTGGCATGGCGATCATTACGACGGTGGCAGTTTTTTTCTGTATTGTGATCCTGCTGATCATGCAGTTTGCCTTTGAGATGCAGACACAGATGGGCTACATCCTGACGGCAGCGGTCTGTGCGATCGCACTGGTGGCAATGTATATGAAATATATGGATGCAGCACAGGAAGACAGACTGTCTTCAGGCAGTCTGAACCGGGTGATCCTGCTGCAGAACCGTGTGAAGATCCGCTATGTCAATAATACCAATCTGCTGGACTATTATTATCTGAAATTCGGCATTTCCTCCGGAGATGAGCTGAAAAATCTGCTGGAGGCTTATCAGGCAGAACAGGTGGAGAGAAAAAAACTGGAGCAGACGATGCAGGAGCTCTCTTTCGGGCAGGAAGATCTGATCCGGATCCTGAAAAAATACCGCCTGCATGATCCGATGATCTGGCTGCACCAGACCGGTGCGATCCTGGATCCAAAAGAAATGGTTGAAGTAAGACATGCCATGATCCTGCGCAGACAGCAGCTCAGAAAGCAGATGGAGTACAATACGGAGAATGCGGAAAAGGCACAGGAACAGATCAAAAAGCTGGTAACGGAGTATCCGGAATATGCAGCCGAGATTCTGAAAAAGGTTTCTGTTTACGAAGAAAAAACAGAAAGGTAGGAAAAGCGGATTGACAGAGTATGGCAGGAATGATACCATTACACCGTGTTCGATTTACTATGGTAAAGTGCTACCACGATAAAATATGAAGGTTTTACATAAGGAGAGTTTTATGAGTTTTGGAACAATGCTTGGGCAATTAGGTGCGGGAATGCTTGTAACAGGGGAGATTTTCTTCCTGACACTGTTATTTTCGCTTCCGCTCGGACTGATCATTTCTTTTGGGCGTATGTCTAAAAACGGTCTGCTCCGGACGATCACAAAGATCTATATTTCCATCATGCGCGGAACGCCGCTCATGCTGCAGCTTATTGTGGTCTATTTCGCCCCGTATTATATATTCCGTATCCGTATCTCATCAGGATATCGTATGATCGCAGTTATCATCGGATTTGTATTAAATTATGCGGCTTATTTTGCAGAGATCTACCGTTCCGGTATCCAGTCCATTCCGGTAGGACAGTATGAGGCAGCCAAGATCCTCGGCTACAGCAAGGGACAGACCTTTTTTAAGATCATTCTGCCGCAGGTCATCAAACGGATCCTGCCGGCTGTGACAAATGAAGTCATTACACTGGTCAAGGATACTTCCCTGGCATTCGTGCTTGCCGTGACGGAAATGTTCACACTGGCAAAGCAGGTGGCAGCAGCACAGACAACGATCGTACCGCTGATGGCAGCAGGTGCATTTTATTATATCTTTAACCTGCTTGTTGCGTTTGTCATGGAAACACTGGAAAAGAAAATGGCTTATTACAGATAGGAGAAAGATATGAATTTATTGGAACTGAAGCATTTAAAAAAATCCTTCGATGAGCTGGAGGTCATCAAGGACTTCTCTCTTTCTGTAAAGGAAGGAGAGGTTGTTTCCATTATCGGTCCTTCCGGCAGTGGAAAATCAACGATCCTGCGCTGCCTGACGATGCTGGAGCAGATGGATGACGGTGAGCTTTCCTATCTGGGAGAGTATGCGGCAAAAAGCGAAAACGGCAGAAGCGTTTATGCTTCCAGGGAAAAGCTGAAACAGATCCATCATTATTTCGGGCTGGTATTCCAGAATTTTAATCTGTTTCCGCATTTCAGTGTTTTGAAAAATATCATGGATGCACCTGTCAGTGTAGATAAAGTGCCAAAGGAAGAGGCAAGACAGCGTGCACGGAAGCTGATGGAGCAGCTGGGACTTTCCGAGAAGGAAAATGCCTATCCGTACCAGCTTTCCGGCGGACAGCAGCAGCGTGTATCGATCGCAAGAGCACTGGCACTGCAGCCAAAGATCCTGTTTTTCGATGAGCCGACAAGTGCGCTGGATCCGGAGCTTACAGGAGAAGTTTTAAAGGTCATCAAGGAACTGGCAAAAGAAAAGATGACAATGATCATCGTAACACACGAAATGCAGTTTGCCAGAGAGCTTTCCGACCGTATCATCTTTATGGAAAACGGCGTCTGCGTGCAGGAAGGAACACCGGAAGAGATCTTCCATTCCGAAAATGAAAGAGTCCGGGACTTCATCGGCAAATTTGCGGGATAGCTGATTGCACTTTGCAGCGGAAACGATTATAATATTTTTTGTTTATATACAACCAGGGAAGGTAAGAGATACACCAGACAACAATCTTTTAAGAAAGTGGAGAAAACAATGGCAGAAATGGAACACTTAAAGGAAGAATGCGGCGTATTCGGCATGTATGATTTTGCAGGTGGCGATGTCGCAACAAGTATCTACTACGGATTGTTTGCACTGCAGCACAGAGGACAGGAAAGCTGTGGTATTGCTGTCAGTGAGACAAACGGCCCAAAAGGAAAGGTTTCCAGTCATAAGGATATGGGGCTTTTAAATGAAGCGTTTACCCCGGAAGTACTGGAAAAATTAAAGGGAGACATCGGTGTCGGACATGTCAGATATTCGACTGCCGGCAGTTCAACCCGTGAAAATGCACAGCCTCTGGTACTGAATTATGTCAAAGGTACTCTGGGACTTGCGCACAACGGTAATCTGATCAATACACCGGAGCTGCACAAAGAGCTCGAATATACAGGTGCTATTTTCCAGACAACAATTGATTCGGAGGTCATAGCCTATCTGATCGCCAGAGAGCGCCTGAATTCCAAAACAGTGGAAGAGGCGGTAGGACGCGCTATGAAGAAACTGAAGGGTGCGTATTCCCTGATCGTTATGAGCCCACGTAAGCTGATCGGTGCGCGGGATCCGTTCGGATTCCGTCCGCTTTGTATCGGAAAACGTGATAATGCCTATGTGCTGGCATCTGAGACCTGCGCCCTCGATACGATCGGCGCAGAGTTTATCCGGGATGTGGAACCCGGCGAAATTGTAACGATCTCACCGGAAAAAGGCATTGAATCCGACAGGAGCTGCTGCATTTCAACGGAGCAGCATGCAAGATGTGTTTTTGAATACATCTATTTCGCAAGACCGGACAGCATCATTGATGGCTGCAGTGTCTATCACTCCCGTATTATGGCAGGTAAATATCTGGCAATGGACAGCCCGGTGGAAGCGGACATCGTGACAGGTGTACCGGAATCCGGAAACTGTGCGGCAATGGGATATGCCATGCAGTCAGGTATTCCATATAATACTGCTTTCGTAAAGAATTCCTATGTCGGAAGAACCTTTATCAAACCAAAGCAGAAAAACAGGGAAAGCAGTGTACAGATCAAGCTGAACCCGATCAGAGAGGTTGTCAACGGCAAACGTGTTATCATGATCGATGATTCGATCGTCCGCGGGACAACTTCCGACCGTATTGTAAAGCTGCTGCGTGATGCAGGCGCAAAAGAGGTACATGTCAGGATTTCCTCACCGCCGTTTTTATGGCCGTGCTATTTCGGAACCGATGTACCGGCGAGAGACCAGCTCATTGCCTATAACAGATCTGTGGAAGAGATCAGGCAGATCATCGGAGCGGATTCTCTTGCGTATCTGTCTTTGGACAGACTGCCTGAGATGGTAGGCGGCAGAGAAATCTGTACCGGATGCTTTACCGGGAAATACCCGATGGAACCACCGCAGGATGATATCCGCGGCGAATTTGATGAGTAAAGGATGAGGAGAAAGAAATGAGTAATGACAGATATGTAAGCCCACTTTCAGAGCGTTATGCCAGCAAGGAGATGCAGTACATTTTTTCGCCTGATAAGAAATTCAGAACATGGAGAAGACTCTGGGTCGCACTTGCAGAGACAGAAATGGAACTGGGATTATCCCAGGACGGCAAACCGGTCATCACACAGGATCAGATCGATGAGATGAAAGCGCATCTGGATGATATCAATTATGATGTGGCAAAGGAACGCGAAAAACAGGTCAGACATGATGTAATGAGCCATGTATACGCATACGGACAGCAGTGCCCGAAGGCAGCAGGCATCATCCATCTTGGTGCAACCTCCTGCTACGTCGGAGACAATACCGACATCATTGTCATGGCAGAGGCGCTGCAGCTTGTCAAGAAAAAACTGGTCAATGTGATCGATGAGCTTGCAAAATTTGCGGACAAATATAAAGAACTTCCGACACTGGCATTTACCCATTTCCAGCCTGCACAGCCTACGACGGTCGGCAAACGTGCCACACTCTGGGCGCAGGAATTTGTCATGGATCTTTCCGATCTGGATTATGTGGCTTCCACCTTAAAGCTGCTCGGTTCAAAAGGAACCACAGGTACACAGGCATCCTTCCAGGAGCTGTTTAACGGAGATCAGGAAACGATCGATAAGATCGATCCGATGATCGCAGCCAAAATGGGCTTTAAGGAATGTTATCCGGTATCAGGACAGACCTATTCCCGCAAGGTAGATACAAGAGTCTGCAACGTGCTGGCAGGTATCGCAGCATCTGCACATAAAATGAGCAATGATATCCGCCTGCTGCAGCATTTAAAAGAAGTGGAAGAGCCGTTTGAAAAGAACCAGATCGGTTCCTCTGCAATGGCATATAAGAGAAACCCGATGAGAAGTGAGCGTATTGCATCCTTATCCCGTTATGTGATGATCGATGCTTTAAATCCGGCGATCACTTCCGCAACACAGTGGTTTGAGCGTACACTGGATGATTCCGCAAATAAGCGTCTTTCCATTCCGGAAGCATTCCTGGCGATCGACGGTATTCTGGATCTTTGCCTGAACGTGGTAGACGGTCTGGTTGTTTACGACAAAGTTATCACAAAGCATCTGATGGCAGAGCTTCCGTTCATGGCAACAGAAAATATCATGATGGATGCAGTCAAGATGGGTGGCAACAGACAGGAGTTGCACGAAAAGATCCGTCAGCTTTCCATGGAAGCAGGCAGGAATGTAAAGCAGGAAGGCAAGGACAACAATCTGCTGGAACTGATCGCAGCGGATGACAGCTTCCCTATGACACTGGAAGATCTGCAGAGTAGCATGGAGCCTGCAAGATATGTGGGCAGAGCACCGATCCAGGTAGCCAAGTTTATCGAGCAGGTACTGAAGCCGGTACTGAAAGAAAATGAAGCTTTGCTTGGCGTAAAAGCAGAGATCAACGTATAAAGTACGAAAGACAAAAAGAAAGCGGTTTCCTGAGGGGTGGAAACCGCTTCCTTTTTTCTTATGAGGGATTCATGAAAAAATATAAAGAGTTGAAACACTTATCAAAGATGAGAGGGTTGAGGGGTTTTCTTCATCTCTGATGCTGTTAGTATATTTGGAAAGTGTGTTCAATTTGTGTTTTAATTTTTAAAAAAATATGAACTATATTAAGAAAATAGAAAACTGCCTGAAATGCTGGCAAAAGATATATGGAGAGAAAGCTTATGACGACAAATCTGGAATATTATAAGGTGTTTTATTATGTGGCGGGCTGTCAGAGCATGACACTTGCAGCGGAAAAGCTGATGATCTCACAGCCTGCGGTCAGCCAGTCGATGCGACAGCTTGAAAAAGCACTGGATACAAAGCTGATCGTCAGATGTGCCAGAGGGATCCGTCTGACTCCGGAAGGAGAGATCCTGTTTTCTTATATCAAACAGGGATATGAAGAAATGCAGCAGGGGGAACAGATGCTTTCCAAGCTGAAAAATCTGGAATCGGGAGAAATACGGATCGGTGCATCCGATATGACACTGCAGTTTTACCTGCTTCCGTATCTGGATCTGTTTCATCAGAAATATCCGGCGATCAAGGTACATGTCACGAACGGACCGACACCTGAAACACTGACTTATCTGAAAGAAGGAAAAATTGATTTCGGTGTTGTAACGGAGCCTTTTGCGGAAGATGATACAATGGATATCCAGGTTGTACGTGAGGTGGAGGATATCTTTGTGGCAGCCCACCGCTATACCCAGTTGAAAAATCACATGGTCGATCTGCATGAGCTGCCTGCTTATCCGGTTATTTTTCTGGAAAAAAATACAAGTACAAGAAAATATGTCGATCAGGTACTGGAAAAACACGGCGTTTCCTTAAATCCCGAATTTGAGCTTGCAACTTCTGATATGATCGTGCAGTTTGCTTTGAGAAATCTGGGGATTGGATGTGTGATGCGTGATTTTGCGCAGCCTTATCTGGAAGAAGGCAGATTGTTTGCACTTCGTTTCCACCAGATGCTGCCAAAGCGGCATATGTGTGTTGTGACAAACAAACAGCTGCCAAAAAGTATGGCAGCCGTCCGTCTGTTAGAATTATTAAGATCTGAATAAGCCGTAGCTTACTGTGGACCGATGTATTCGGAATCACCAAATCCAAGGATCATGTAAAAGATCGGTTTCAGGAAAAGAAGACCAAAGCCGAAAGCCGTTCCCTGTCCGTAAGCCTTTGCCATCTTGAAAGAAAGCATGATATCAAAGATGAAGCCAACACAAGGAACAAAGGTCAGTAAGAATAACCAGCCTGTGCCCCAGCCGATGTCATACACGCAGTACAGGTTGTAAAATGGGATCAGGCTTGCCCAGCCCGGTCTGCCGGCCTTCTCAAACATTTTCCACATACCGATCACGCATACAACGTAAAATACCAGTATGAAGAGGTAGTAGGTAATGCCAATGCCTGCTCCTACAGCAGAATAGTAATTGTCCATGTTAAAATCCTCCCTTATAAGAATAATTCCTTTGTAGTCTATCATATGAGAGGAATCATGTCGACGTTATCGGTCAAATTAATTCTTAATTCTTTATAAATATTTTATATTTCTTTCATTTCCTGTTTATAAATGAGGCAGATCATGTCATATTGTCTCATGTTTCAATGTAAAATCTGCCACATGGAACATTCCGGGTCAGCCGCGGAACATCTGCGCCGCAAGTGCACATAAGGCTTCCTGGTCAGCGCATGCCATAAGTTCTCTGGCGGAATGCATGGAAAGAATCGGAACCCCTGCATCAACACACGGGATTGCCAGCCTGGCGGAGGTAATGCTGCCGAGTGTGGAGCCGCCTCGCTGATCGGAGCGGTTCACAAATTTCTTATATGGAATGTTGTGCTGTCTGCAGATGCCCTCGATCATACTGACATAGGAAGAATCCGTTGCATAAGACTGTCTGGCGGATAATTTCAGTGCAATACCGTCGCCGAGACAGATCTGGTTGGTCGGATCATTTTTATCAGGATAGTTCGGATGTAAGCCATGGGCAACGTCCAGAGAAAGACAGAGCCCCTCTGCGATCGTGCAGGAAAGCATTTCCTCCGAAAAACCGAGCGCAACAAAGATGCGCTTTAACAGATCCATTGTCATAACAGAGCCTGCGCCCTGCTTGGTAGCACTGCCGATCTCCTCATTGTGATAAAAGGCGGAAATGCAAATATGATCTTCTTTGGTATCAGCATGCAGAAGGGCGGATAAAGCAGCCTGTACGCTGGAATAATTATCAATGCGCGGGCAGGAAAAAAATTCGCCGCTCAGCCCGACTTCTGCACCGGGATCCGCATTGTATAAAAACAGCTCATAGTCCAGAATGTCCTCTGCCCTGCAGCCTGTGAGCAGCTCCAGATAGTGCATGAAGTAATCGGATTTTTCGTCTTCTCCAAGACGCGTCACAAGCGGCAGAAGCTGGAGCTGCGGATTAAGCTGCATGCCCTTGTTGATCTCCGGATTCATATGGATGGCAAGTCCCGGAATGACCGCAACCGGTTTTTTGGAATCGATCAGATGCGTGACCGGATGGAAGGCGTCTTTTCCTTTGGTACAGACCTTGCCTGCAATGCCAAGCGGTCTGTCCAGCCAGCTTGTGTATACAGCACCGCCATACGGCTCGATATTGAGTTTGCCATAGCTTCCCTGTGTCAGCTCAGGCTGTGGCTTTACAAGGAAGGAAGGCCAGTCGGTGTGTGCGGTGATCATACGCAGCTTTGGCAGCTTTTTGCCTGCAGAGACCTTCTTGCCGACCGTAAAGGCAATGCAGGTTGCATCGTAAAGATCAATATAATATTTCCCACCGGGGGTAAGGGAAAGCGGCTCATTTTTGGAAAGCGCAAGAAAGCCGGCTTTCTTGAGTGTGTCCTCGCAGTATTTACAGCAGTGGAACGGGGAATGGGCACTCTGGGAAAGTGCAGAGAGTGCATCTATAGCGGTTTGTGTTGTTTGCATGATAATACTCCTTTGTTATATGATGATTCATTATAGTAGAATTTATCCGTGATTTCAATGTGGGATAGGGACAGCCTGTGAAAACTGTGGAATCGATCTGCTGTATGGAAAATGTAAGATATGTGATGATAGCAGAAAATTGCTTTACATAAAACTGACAAATAAGTATACGTTATGGAAAATATAAAAAATATTGATTTTACTTATGAATAAATATGGTATATACTATATCTGTATCAAAAAGGGACTGCCTGCGGGCAGCTTTAGAATTTCTGCTAAAAAGGAGAATGTGAACTATGGTAAAAGCAGTTGTAGGCGCTAACTGGGGCGACGAAGGAAAAGGTAAGATTACAGATATGCTGGCAAAAGAGGCAGATATCATCATCCGTTTTCAGGGTGGAGCCAATGCCGGACATACGATCGTAAATGATTACGGAAAGTTTGCACTTCATACATTACCGTCAGGTGTGTTCTACGGACATACAACAAGTATTATCGGTAACGGTGTTGCACTGAACATTCCTGTTTTATTCAATGAAATGAAATCTATTACAGACCGTAATGTGCCAAAGCCGAAGCTTCTGGTTTCTGACAGATGTCAGATGGTGATGCCATATCACATTTTATTTGATCAATATGAAGAGGAACGTCTTGGCGGTAAGTCATTCGGTTCCACAAAGTCAGGTATCGCACCTTTCTATTCCGATAAGTATGCAAAGATCGGTTTCCAGGTAAGCGAGCTGTTTGAAGATGAGGACGAGCTGAGAGAAAAGGTTGTCCGTGTATGTGAGACAAAGAATGTTTTACTGGAGCATTTATATCATAAACCGCTTTTAAATCCGGATGAGCTGATGCAGACACTGAAAGAGTATAAGGAAATGGTAGAGCCTTATGTATGCAACGTTTCCTTATATCTTGATAAGGCGATCAAGGAAGGCAAGAATATCCTGTTAGAGGGTCAGCTTGGTACCTTAAAAGATCCGGATCACGGAATTTACCCAATGGTAACTTCTTCTTCCACACTGGCAGCTTACGGTGCAGTCGGTGCAGGTATCCCACCATACGAGATCAAGCAGATCATCACAGTCTGCAAGGCATATTCTTCCGCAGTCGGCGGTGGCGCATTTGTATCCGAGATCTTCGGAGACGAAGCAGATGAGCTGAGACGCCGCGGTGGTGATGGCGGTGAGTTCGGAGCAACGACAGGACGTCCGAGAAGAATGGGATGGTTCGACTGTGTTGCTTCCAAGTATGGCTGTCGTCTGCAGGGTACAACAGATGTTGCATTTACTGTTCTGGATGTACTTGGTTACCTGGATGAAATTCCGGTATGTGTTGGTTATGAGATCAACGGAGAAGTGACAACAGAATTCCCTGTTACACATGATCTGGAAAAAGCAAAACCGGTTCTGAAAGTATTACCGGGCTGGAAAAACCAGATGGCAGACATCAGAGGTATTAAGAAATTTGAAGATCTGCCGGAGAACTGCCGCAAATATGTGGAATTTATCGAAGAGCAGATTGGTTACCCGATCACAATGGTAAGTAACGGACCGGGCAGAAATGATATCATCTACAGAGAAAGTCCACTGAAGAAATAATAGATATGAGCGTATAAAAATATCAGATCCTGATTTCAGGATCTGGTATTTTTTTTGGAAAGCGTCACATGTTCCGCTTCTTCTTTCTGCTTTTGATCTTTAATGGCTTTTGTGGCAGGCATATTGTCAAAATCGGCAATAGTATGCTTGTTTGTCAGCTTGCCGTACATCCAGATGTAAAGCCAGAGGATGATCGGAATGAAGATCGTTGCAAACAGGCTGACCTTGAACATTCTGCCTGCACCGTCAAAATTGAAGATGGCACAGATGAGCGTGATGATATAAAGAAGTACCAGAGCGGCGATTCCGATGATCGCCAGAATACGTTGCTTTTTAGAATACATATGATAGAATCCTTCCTTTCGATACTGGGCAGCATAAAAACAGAATAAAGCCGTAATATGGGTTATCCGGATAGTATGCCTATAACAATTAGTATTGTATTATACTAACATAGAAAGCTTCTGTGGTCAAAAAACAAAACGCGTGTGGTAAAATAAACAAATAGCATCAGGGGCTGTTGTTTAATGCACGCTGCAATGCTATACTAAGGAATGCAAAGGAGTTTTGGGGTATGAAGAAGAAAATAACAATAGAAGCGCATCTGTTACAGCCGGGGATGACGCTGGCGGACAGAAGATACCGGATCGATTCCCTTCTGGGGAATAACGGCATTATGGTTACCTACAAAGGCTACGATACATTCCGAAAAAAAATAGTTGTCATCCGGGAACTGTTTCCGGCAGATATCGTGGAAAGAGACAGACTGCATGATTATCATCTGGACTGTAAGAAGCTTTCCGATGAAGCTTTGTTTGAGTCCATGAAGGAGCATGTGATCGGCCGGGCGAAGAAGCTCATCCGTATGTATCCGGTGGAAGGGATCGCCAATGTACTGACTTTTCTGGAAGAGCGCGGAACTGTATACAGCATAGAAGAATATGTAGAAGGCATGACACTTGACAAGTATCTGTTAAAGCGTCACAGTGCCAAGTTTACCGTAGAGGATCTGATGAAGCTGCTTGCACCTGCTGTGCAGACATTGATCAGATTGCATCATGATGGTATCTGCCATCTGGCACTTTCACCGCAGCAGATCATGGTGCTGCCTGACAGGAAGACCGTGATTGTCGGCTTTACCAATCCGATGGAGGATATCGCTGCCCCGCAGCTAAAGGATCCGGGCGTGCGACAGGACGGTTATGCGCCGGTAGAACTTTATCTGCCGGAAGCCAAGAGAAGCAGCAAAACAGACCAGTATGCCATGGCGGCTATTTTGTACCGCTATGTAACGGGAGAAAAACTGCCGGCTTATTATGAGCGGATCAATGAAGAAAAGGCAAGCACACCGCCGCAGCAGATGCAGACAAGGATCATGGATTTCCAGAGCGAAGCCATCATGAAGGCTGCTTCCATTTATGACTTTGACAGGTACGAGGATCTGGAGGCGTTTCAGAAAGCACTTCTGCCGGCTGATATGGATACAGACTCCCTGTACAGTGAGCAGGAGACAACCAAAACGCTGAAACGGAAACCGTTCTGGTATGCATATGAGCAGAAAAAACTGCACCGGTATTATGCGGTGATCGCCGCCCTTTTGCTTGTAGCAGCTATTGTGCTGGGACCAAGGCTGTATCAGGTAGGACTGGATATCAGGATCAATCATTTTTATGATAAATTTAATAACGCTTCCTTATATGAACAGTGTCAGATGCTGGAAAATTTATCCAAAAAGCAGAGACAGCATTACACAAATGACTACGTGGATATGGACAGTACGCTGACGGATGAAGAACGCTCCAAGGCGATGGAAGCCAAATACTATGATTTCCAGTTAAATAAATATGTGCTGTATGATAAAGTGGATCAAAGCCGCACATATTATGAATATATGAAGATCGATCTGCGTGACGGTTATGCGTGGGTGGATTATAACAGCGATACGG
>ERZ808240.2095-NODE-2095-length-22842-cov-15.560232_pt1 | contig 22842 bp, 14 predicted proteins | sample MGYA00521084_ERZ808240 | MGnify/ENA primary metagenome ERZ808240 (study PRJEB31516, sample SAMN03275571) | gut metagenome | biome: mammalia-associated habitat; material: feces | host: Papio cynocephalus | place: Kenya | collected 2012-08-06 ...
TTCCCCCATTTTCATCCTCTTGGACGACTTGTAAATGTCATGGATGTTTCATATTTCTAAAACATTAAAAACCTTGATTATCGAACGTTCTGGCCCTCGCCATCATACAAGCACCTACCACACCGGCATTCTGTTTCAATGACGATCCCAAGAAATCAACCTTCTGGCTTACAAGTTTGAGCGAGTGTTTTCTTGTGGAAAGCTCAATAGCCTTTATGAACGCAGGATCCACATCGGAGAATAATCCACCGATAACAATAGCCTCCGGATTCAGCACATTTATAAGCATTGCCATCGCCTTTCCTAGATTATAGGCCACCTTGTCCATTTCTTCCCACGCCAAAGGGTCTTCTTTTTCAACAGCCTGAAGGATATCCTCCATCGTAAGTTCCCCCTTCTCTTCAAGAGTCTTGGAAAGAATGGATTCCTCCCCTGCCCTCAGGCGCTCCATTATCTTTCTGTGCAATGCCCTTCCGGACACTTCAGTCTCAAGGCACCCCTTCTTTCCACAATGGCACAGTATATTATTGTTATAAGTAGGAATATGACCAAGTTCTCCAGAATAGCCGTCCATCCCATAATAAATTTTACCATAAATTATGATGCCAACGCCTAATCCCCAACCGAGGTTAACATATAATACATTCTGATACTTCTGGTTAATACCGGAAGAATATTCACCGAAGGCCATTGATTTCGAGTCATTCTCCAGATAGACTTTTCTGCCGAAGCGCTCAGTAAGCAGATCCGAGAGTGACATGCCCTGCATCTCCTCGAAATTAAAGACAGACGCGCTTGTGCCAGCCATAGCATTCACACGGCCGGACAGATTGAAACATATCCCCAATATCTTACTTTTGTCAATCTCTGCTTGTGCATCAATGAAACATTCAACCTTCTGGCAGACATGCTCCAGGCATTCATGGGTGTTTGAGAATTTAAAAGTATTGTCAGTTTCCGACGAGATCATATTGCCGCAAAGATTGATAAGTCCCAAAGTCAAATCAAAAGTCTTTACATCCACACCCAGGAAATAACCGGACTCCGGATTAACGCCGTATCTTACAGCCTGACGACCTTTGGAGTGCTTCTGGACTTTCCCCAAAACAGTGACACGACCTTCTTCCTGCATCACAGAGATATATTTACTAATGGTAGTGACACTATACCCCGTCAACCGTGAAAGATCTGACAACAAAAAGCTGCCATGACTTAATGCGTAGTTGAACATCTGCCTGACGATGTTCTTGAGGATTGTATTGGAACTTGATTCTTCCTTTGACTTGTCATACATGGCGCAACAGATATTATCGCAATTAACACAATTAAAAATTTCCAATGGCAAATATACAAAATAAATAAACACTATTTTACGAAGAATTTACAAAATCCTTTACTTAATATAAAATGTTTTCATTGATTGATTAATTCACATAAATAACTATAGAACAATAATATACACATACTACTCAAGGAATAAACCCTACATAATTAAAAAAGTTAAAATTTTAATTGAAATTAATTAACAAATATTTGTATCAATTAATTCGAGTTTTTATCTTTGGCAAAGATAGATAGTTGGTCATTCCTGGATGCCAGGGATTAATAACATTAACATTTTAGACATGATTGATTTCAAAAAACTAGCGGAACAGTATCGGACAGAACTTCTGGATTCGGTTCTTCCCTTTTGGTTGGACAAGTCCCAGGACATGGATTACGGTGGCTATTTTACATGCCTTGACAGAAAAGGAAATGTGTTTGACACCGACAAATTCATCTGGCTGCAAGCCCGCGAGGTATGGCTTTTCTCCATGCTTTATAATAAGGTAGAGAAAAAGCAGGAATGGCTTGACTGCGCCATCCACGGTGCCGAATTCCTAAAGAAGTACGGACACGATGGGAATCTTGATTGGTACTTCTCTCTCACAAGGGATGGTAGACCTATTGTTGAGCCCTATAACATATTCTCATACACTTTCGCCACAATGGCCTTTGGCCAACTTGCTCTCGCCACGGGGAACAAAGAGTACGCAGACATCGCTTGGAAGACTTATCAGATAGTTCTTGACAAGCAGTCAAATCCTAAAGGGCGGTGGAACAAGATTTATCCGGGCACTCGCGACATGAAAAATTTCGCGTTGCCAATGATCCTATGCAATCTTGCGCTGGAAATAGAGCACCTGTTACCGGATGGGTTTCTGGAGGAGAAGATTGAAAACTGCATCCACGAAGTGATGGATGTCTTCCTAAGGCCTGAACTCGGGGGCATAATCGTAGAAAACGTAGGAGCGGACGGAAGTCTGATTGACTGCTTTGAGGGTCGTCAAGTAACTCCAGGACATGACATCGAAGCTATGTGGTTCATCATGGATCTTGGGAAAAGGCTTGGACGTCCGGAACTTATCCAGAAAGCGAAAGACACAACCCTCAAAATGATCGAATACGGGTGGGATAAGGAATACAGCGGTATATTTTACTTCTTGGACCGCAAAGGTTACCCTCCACAACAACTTGAGTGGGACCAGAAACTCTGGTGGGTCCACATAGAGACTCTTATTTCACTCCTGAAAGGCTATCAACTCACAGGTGACGAGAGATGCCTTGATTGGTTCGAAAAAGTTCACAATTACACTTGGACACACTTCAAGGACACGGAATATCCTGAATGGTACGGTTATCTGAACCGCCGAGGAGAAGTGCTGTTACCTCTTAAAGGCGGCAAATGGAAAGGTTGCTTCCACGTTCCAAGAGGATTGTACCAATGCTGGACAATACTTGAAGATTTAGCTAACAGATAATCAACAATCATGGATAGAAGAAGTTTCTTGCGAGTATTTGGCTTAGGAGCAGCCTCGTTCGGGCTCACCTCAGCATTTCCGGGACCATCATTCGCAGCCTCGCTAAAAGATGAGGCCGCGAAGAATGCCTCGATCAAACCAATCTCAGGTTCATGGTTCGAATTCAACCACCCTGGCGGAAAAGAAGGTGTGAACTGGGACGGAGACCTTACAAATTTCACTGCGCAGATGTGGCGGGATAAAATTTTTGAAATCCGCGAAACAGGGATGGAATACCTTGTCCTCATGAATATGGCCACTTGCGGCAAGGCCTATTTCGACACGGCACTTGCACCAAAGATCCAGATGGGATGCGATGACCCACTTGAGGAAGTACTGTCAGCGGCTGACGAATGCGGAATCAAGTTCTTTGTCAGCAACGGCTTCTGGGGTGACGATCTGGATGCTGTCAAAATGATGACAGACAAGGATATCGCAAAGAAAAGAGAATCCGCCATGGAAGAAATATGGGGTCGTTACGGTCACCATAAGAGTTTCTACGGATGGTACTTCTCGAACGAATGCTGGCTGGATCCTTACTACGGTGAATTTGTTCAGCCGTACGTGAATGAAAGTTCACGTATAGCACATTCGCTCTGCTCCTCCACCAGAACCTTGATCGCACCTTACAACATAAAGAAGGTGAAATTCGACGACACATTCGTCCGTCAGCTTGAGGATCTGGATGTGGACATTGTAGCATACCAAGACGGTGTGGGAGTGAATTCGACGAAACTGGAGGATTCCGCAAAGTATTTTGAGAAGCTCTATCTGGCACATCAGAAAGCCGCGCGCTCTAGGATCTGGGCAGACATGGAGCTGTTCAGTTTCGAACAGACAACCCACGGCAGCCTCATACCCGCAGACTTCAACGGGCGAATCCTAAAACAGATGGAGGCAATCTCCCCTTATGTTGACAAGATCCTTGTGTATCAGTATCTCGGAATCATGAACAAGCCATTCTCAAAGGCTCCGGCCGGACTTACTGACTGCAGCGAAAAGCTGTACACGGATTACATGAACTGGTATAAATCACAGAAATTCTGATTGACATGAAAAAAATCATCTTCATATTGGCCTGCCTGATAAGCAGCCTTGTCCTCAACGCACAGGATTCCGCTGACTTCGTGCTGCCGTCAATCATCAGCGATCATGCCGTGATGAAACGCGATTCTCCAGTTAAGCTCTGGGGATGGTGCCCCGCCGAGTGGGACTTGAAGATTGTCTGCTCTTGGGCCGAAAAAGACACCTTGCACGTCCGCGCAGACAAAAACAACTATTGGGAGACTCTTATCCAGACCCCCAAGGAAGAAGGTCCGTTCAGCATCAAATTCTTCGGATGGAAGAACGAACTCCGCGCTGAGGTCAAGGACATCCTCATGGGAGAGCCATGGCTCTGCTCAGGTCAGAGCAACATGGAATACCCTTTCATGTACCGCATTGATGACGAGCAGGACAAGTCCAACCTTTTCAACAACAGCAAGATCAGGGTCTTCAAAGTAGACAAAGCCTCATCACGTTATCCGGTGGAACGCATTCAGGGGAAATGGGAGCTCTGCACAAAGGAAAGGATGGATGATTTCAGTGCTGTCGCCTACTATTTCGGAAAGTACATTAACGCAGGTCTTGGAGACGTTCCCGTCGGGCTCATAGGATCATACTGGGGTGGCACAGCCATTGAGCCTTGGATGGATGATTTCATCATCGGACATGAGAAACTTGAACCTCTTACAAAGAAGCTCAAGCCTTCGTGGGCGCCTACGGCAAACTCATGTCTTTACAATGCGATGATCCATCCTATTCAGAAGTACCGAATTTCCGGTGTAATTTGGTATCAGGGAGAAGCGAACTGCGGAAGGCATGAAGATTACGGGAAGATGCTAAGCGCGATGATCAGAGGATGGCGCAAGTGTTTCCACACATTCCTTCCATTCTACATGGTGCAGATCGCCCCATACGATGGTTATAACGAAAATGACGCGGCATATCTCAGAGAACAACAGGAGAATGTCGCGGCGGTTCTCATGAACACAGGAATAGTGCACATAGGGGATTTGGTTAATGACGTACACGACATACACCCGACTCTCAAACGCCAGGTCGGAGAGCGTCTTGCGAACCTTGCGCTTTACAAGACTTACGGCAAACACGAACTCCAGCCATTTTCCCCAGAATATGAATCATTCGAAGTGAAGGGAGACGCCGTTGTCTTGAAAACCAGCGCCGCTGTGTCAGCCAGAGAAAAAGTAATCACCGGCTTTGAGATCATTGACGCCAATGGAGGTCTCCATCCGGCAAAAGCAAGCATACTCAAAGACGGAAGCATACGCCTGACTGCCAAAGGTGTGAAACAGCCATCAGGAGCACGTTACTGTTTCGACAATGCCTCAATGCCCAACCTCTTCGGCAACAACGGACTTCCTCTCGCCCCATTCCGAACTGACAAATAAGACAACACATGAAAAGGATACTCAATATAATAATACCTTTTATCCTCCTGACCGCCACCACGTCAGCACAGAAGCCGCAACTCAGGTTTCATGACGGTGACTTCAAGATCATGCAGCTGACAGACCTTCATCTGATCAACAGGGGTGACTATAAAGCATTAAGAGACAGCACCTACAATCTCATCCGAGTACTGATTGACACAGAAAAGCCTGACATGGTGGTTCTGACGGGTGACTGTGTGATCTGGTGCGATGCCGAAGGTAGTTGGAAAGAACTTTCCGATGTGTTCGTCGAAAAGGAAACGCCTTTCTCCGTCACATTTGGAAATCACGACGAAGAAACGGACTGGGACAATGCCAGGATCTTGGATTATCTGAAAAACGTTCCCTACTTCCTCACTTATGATGAGGCACCGGTAAGCGGTTCTGGCAATTGTTCCATACCTATTCTCTCTTCCGAAGGCGACCAAGTGAAATGGGTCCTTTACATGCTTGATTCGCACAACAATCTCAAAGACCGTACAATGGGGTATTATGACTGGATCCACTATGATCAGATTGAGTGGTATCGCGAAAGAAGCGACCATTATACAGCCGCAAACGAAGGGACACCACTTCCGTCTCTGGCTTTCTTCCACATACCCTTCCAAGAGTTCGATTCAATGAAATGGGGCTTCGGAAAATACGGATACGACAAAGAAGGGGTCTGCGCTCCAAGAGTCAACTCCGGACTGTTCTCCTCTTTCCTCGACAAAAAAGATGTAGTAGGAGTATTTGTCGGTCATGACCACAATGACGACTATCTGATTGATGTTGGTGGCAAAATCTGCCTTGCCTACGGCCGGAAGACCGGTTACACTCCAGCATATACCGAAGTACTCGACAGAGGATGCCGCATCATCAATCTCTACGAGAACGAACATCGCTTCGACACCTACATTGAGGATTTGAACGGGAAACATTTCAACTACACATTCGAGCAAAAGAATGATGGCAAGCCCATCGCACGTATTGACGGAACTTTCTTCCAGCCTTATGAAGCTTACAGCTGGGATGACGCCCGTTGGGACAGCGAGATGCAGGTGTTCAAGAATGCAGGAATGCATTACCTAATATTCGCGCCGACTATGGAGACAGACCAGAAAGGCAAGACATACTGCCATTATAACGTGCTTGAAAAATGCCTCAGAAGTGCACAAAAGTTCGGAATGAGAGTTTTCGTAGGTCTCAATTCCAATGAAAGATGGTGGAAAAATGATTTCTCGGAAGAGTGGCTCTACTCTCAGATGGAAACAGGGAACAAATTGGCGGATGAACTTGTAGCACGCTATAAGGAGAAATACCCGAAGGCAATGTACGGATGGTACTGGGTGTGGGAGGTTGACAACCTCAACACAGACACACCGCAGAAAGAGCAGATCCTAGCAAACGCCATGAACATCAACCTTGATCATCTTGACCGCATCACACCGTCAATGCCGTTCCTTTTCTCTCCGTTTGTGAACTATAGGGTCGGAAAGGACAAGGATGAGACTGCCTCCATGTGGAAGAGGATCCTTCCTAAAGTCCACTTCCGCGGAGGTGACATATTCTGTCCTCAAGACTGTGTCGGGGCAGGAGGGTTGGAACTCAACATGCAGGAAGAATGGATGAGAGCACTCTCCGAGGCTGCCAGAACAGTCGAAGGACTCAAGTTTTGGGTAAATGTCGAGACTTTCGATCAGAAGCATTGGTCCAGCGCTCCGCTTACAAGGGTCGTAGAACAGCTCCGCACAGCCAATTGGGTGTCTAGCAACATCATATGTTTCTCCTACAGCGCATACAATAGTCCCAATGCTGTCAATGACAACTATGACAAGGTCTATCGGGAGTACCTGAAGACAGGAGCTCTTCCTGACGCGACTGTTCCTGCCGCGCCGTCGGGCCTTAAGATCAAGAAAGTCAAAGATGGAATAAGGCTTACCTGGAAGTGTTCGGGTGAAGAGAACACCGCCGGCTACAACGTGTATCGAGATGGCGGATTGGTAAAGAAGATACTCAAAAGAAAAGGCAAGGATTGTGAGACGCTGCTTGTGAAGGATGCTGGTATCAATTCGGAATTCAAAGTAAGCGCATATAATGTCTTGGACAAAGAATCCTCACAGACATCATTACAGTAACAAAAAGAAACCAACTATCTATCAATATGACAATGTCGTCCTCGACCGCATCCGAATCACGGATTTGCCCGCCATGTTTGATGCAGAGGGCAGTCAGCATTTATCTTACATAAGGAGTATGACCACAACAGAACACTAAGGGCAGCAAAATTCAGCACAACAATTGTCCAGTAGAGGGAAAACACCACACAATTATTCATTTATTAATCAATTAACGAAAAATTTCATGAAAAAAACATATAAGTTCTGGTATCTGTTCATGATGTTTCTTGCGCTTTTCTTAATACAGTTATCATTTGAAAAAACAATGTATGCGCAAGGAAATGACCAGTATCAGAGCGTGACAGGAAGGATAACTGACACGGAAGGAGAACCTATTATCGGTGCCGGGGTACTGATTAAAGAGAAAGTGAAATCAGGGACAGTAACTGACGTGGATGGAAAATATACCATCTCCGTCGTCAAAGGACAGACCTTGGTGTTCTCATGCATCGGATACGAGACACAAACAGTAGTATTCAAGGGGAAAAGCGTCGTTAACGTACAACTTCAGGATGACTTCGAGAAACTTACAGAAACCGTAGTCATAGGTTACGGAAGCGTAAAGAAACGTGACCTGACCGGGTCAGTGTCATCCCTTAAGAGCAGTGACCTTCTCAGCACAAATCCCGCCAGCGTGAATCAGGGACTTCAAGGCAAGCTTGCCGGTGTGAATGTAGCCCAGTCCGACGGTGCACCAGGAGCCGGTGTCAGCATCCAGATCCGCGGAGCCAACTCTTTCACAACTTCCACCGAGCCTCTTTACATCGTAGACGGCATTCCATTCATTACCGGAGAAGCCCCATCGACCGACTATGGCACAAAGCAGACAAACAACCCTCTAAGTTCAATCGCCCCTCAAGACATCGAGAGCATCGAAGTCCTGAAGGATGCTTCGGCCACAGCGATCTACGGATCAAGAGCCGCAAACGGCGTCATACTCATCACCACAAAGAGTGGACGAACAGGAAAAGCCAAAGTTGACTTCTCCGCTAATTTCAGCGTATCGAAACCTGTCAAGACCATAGATGTTCTTGACGCCGCGACATATGCAGAGTACCGCAACGAGGTGACCAGAAACGGCTACAAGTACGATGGCAAGGATTATGTCGATGATACTAATCTTCCTTACCCTATCCCGGGGAGATGGGTACAAAACACGATCAAAAATCCTGAGACAGGCGAGATCGAAGTCATCAACCGTTCCTATAGCCCTTCACCTGACGATTTCAGGAACGGCTATTACCGTAAGGAAGGAGACCAGGAGAAATTCTATGGAGTGAATTGGCAGGATCAGATATTCCATACAGCCCTCTCACAGGAGTACAATCTTACTGTTTCAGGCGGAAGCGACAAGGGTTCTTACATGTATTCAGGAGGCATGCTCGACCAACAGGGTGTCATCCAGAATTCTTACTATAAGCGTTATACCGCACGCGCCAACAACAGCAGAAAGGTGAATGAATATCTAGAACTCGGAACAAACATATCATTCACTCGCTCAGAGAACAGACTGGCGCGAACCAATTCCGAAAACTACGGTGTCATCGAATCAGCTATCGGGTTCAACCCAACACGTCCGGTGTTCGACCCGGAGGCCGACTCTGGTTACTCCGAGGATTTCTCTTCTGGACTGGCCAATCCATACCTGACCGCACGCAAGGAAAAAAACATTCTTTCCTCACTGAGTGTTTACGCAAACGGCTATGCACAAGTGAACTTCACGGATTATCTGTTTTTCCGCCAGAATCTCGGTTATGGGTACAGTTACAACGAAAGGAACCAGTACTATAACAGATACACAGGTTCCGGCCAGTCCCCTACCAATGGGTATGCGGTAAAGTCTGACAACGCATATGAGAGTATCACAGAGGAATCACTCCTTACCTTCGATAAGACTTTCGGTGTCCATCACGTGAATACCGTCGCGGGTATGACTTACGAAAAGGTGATGTGGAGGAGCAAGAATATGAATGCCAAGAACTTTCCTACTGATGCGACGGAAGACAATGACATCAGCGCCGCCATCGGAGATAAGGAAATCAGTTCATCAAGAGGTCAATCTCAGCTCATGTCATTCCTCCTACGTACAAATTATAACCTAAAGGACAAGTATCTGTTTACATTCTCATACCGCAGGGACGGTTCCTCACGCCTTGCCCTGAACCGTTGGGGCAATTTCTTTTCCGGGGCTTTCGCCTGGAGGATCTCTGACGAAAAATGGATCAAGAAACTAAATTTCTTTGATGATCTGAAACTAAGAATAAGCGCTGGACAAACCGGCAATCAAGGCGTGAACGCATACGCCACCCGCTCAAGATTCGTCGCAACCAACTACGCTTATGACGGTAAAGTAGCTTCCGGCATGGCGGAAGACCGCTGGGGTGGTCCTGCGGCCGCGAATCTCAAATGGGAAACGACTAATCAATATGACCTTGGTCTGGACATCGCGTTCTGCAAGAACAGAGTGAGATTCACAATCGATGGGTATTACAAGAACACAATGGATCTTCTACAGTACAAGCTTATTCCTATGAGTTCAGGTTTCAAGGAAATAGCTTGCAACTATGGAAATGTCGAGAATAGCGGTCTGGAGATTTCCGGTTCGTTCATTCCTGTTCACAAAGACAAATTCTCATGGAAGATAGATGCCAACATTTACTTCAACAGAAACAATGTCTATGGCCTCAATGCCGACCAATTCTCGGATGTCGTTTGGGGAATGGAATCAATGTTCCTCAGAAGAAACGGTCATCCTATCGGAACTCTATATGGCTATGTAGAAGACGGATTCTATGACAACGAAGCTGAAGTAAGGGCAGATCCGAACTATACCAATGCGACAGATTCCAAGGTCAAAAGCATGGTAGGCCAGATCAAGTACAAAAATCTGGATGAAGATCCCGCGCTCGACGACCGTGACAAGACTATCATCGGTGACACAAACCCTGAATTCCAGTATGGTATCACAAACACCTTCACCTTGGGTCACTGGAACCTCAGTATCTTCCTTCAGGGTACCCACGGCAATGACATCCTAAATGCCAATCTCCTTCCTTTCAACCTTGTAGGTGGCAACAATATGCCAAGGTTCGTATACGACAACCGTTGGAGCGAGACAAACAAGGAAGGGGCTAAATGGCCTCGTCCGGATGGAACATACACTCGTTCGATGAAAGCATCAGACCGTTACGTTGAGGACGGATCATATCTCCGTTGCAAGAATATCTCAATCAGTTATTCATTCTATAATCCAGTGAAATACATAACATCAATAAACATTGTGTTAAGTGCCAGCAATCTCTTCACGATCTCAAAATACGACTGGTACGATCCAGATGTAAACTCATTCGGAAGTGACGCATCCAGACGCGGCGTTGACGTGTCTTCGTATCCAAGTGCCCGCACTTTCAACTTTGGTGTTCAGGTTTCATTCTAAAATATCATAAAAATGAAAAGCTTAAAAATAATGGTCATCACAGTGGCCTGCACCCTGCTGATTTCCGCCTGCGACAGTCTTGACGAAAAAACCTTCACATTTGTAGCCGGAGAGGATGTGGCTGCGGACAAGGGATATGACCAGTTGGTGAATGGCGCATACTGTACTTTGTTATTTCCATTCGAATGGGGTAACTACCATACCATAGCCAACTTTGACTGCGACTATCAGACTGGTCCGACATGGGCGTTCGGTGATATCGGAGCCGGTAATTTTTACGACTCCGGTTCCTGCAATAACTTTTTCCAGTACTACTTCCAAGCCATTCATCGCGCCAATTACCACTACTATCTGGTAGGCAAGATTGACGGAATCGACGAAAAAGTGAAAGACAATGCGAAAGGAGAACTCCAATTCCTTAAGGCATGGTCATATTTCCAGCTTGTACAACATTACGGACCGGTACCTCTCTTCAAGACTTCAATCTCTGAAGGAAACGTTCCTGAGCAACCGAGAGCGTCTGTAAAGGACATTTATGAAGAGATCATCCGCTGTGCGAAGGAAGCGGAAAGCACGTTGTTCTCTCGCAATGATCCTCAATGGCAGAAAGGACATCCATGCCATGCTTCCGCCACGGCACTCCTTGCGAAAGTGTATGCGACCATCGGTTCAGCGTCAATGAAGGGGGGCAGAATCACAGTAAAGGGTGGCCCTGGATCAAAAACCAATGCCGATGGCACGACTACCCGACTCATGCCGGTTCCTATCACCCACACAAAGAATCTTGTGGCTGGATATGAAGAGTTTGATTCTCAAGAATATTATAGGCTAGCATTCCAGAAAGCCGAGGAATGCATCAAAAGCGGTGAGTTCGAACTCGCTCCAAGTCAGGAAGCGCTATGGGCAAACTCAAACAAGAATGGGCCGGAGTTCGAATTCACTCTCCAGACAGTTCTCGGACAAGGCACTCTCTACTCCAACTACGTACCAAAAGAGTATCTTGGATGGCCAGACCCTGTCGATCACGGAACATGGTCAAGCGGCTACTACGTTCAGCGCGACCATTGGCTCCAACTCTTCGATGACTATGAGGACGAACGTATCACTTGGGGTGTCCTCCACCGTATTCCCAACTGGTATAACGAGAATACGGGAAAAATCACTTATGTGTTCTATCCCGAAAGGGACAGCATTTATGTCAGAAAGGGAGAAAGAGGGTATGACAAGACTGATCAAGTCTCTTATGCCGCCCACCTTTATGGTTCGAAACTCATGAAGTTCTCACAGGTTTCGGTGTACCCGCTCGATGGTAACCGCAGCGACTACAACTGGCCTTTTATGCGTTATGCCGAGACAATACTCTTTTATGCCGAGGCAGACAACGAAGTCAACGGACCAACCGAGAGAGCCATGGCCATGATTGACGAGCTCAACAAGCGCAACAACAGCACCCTATGCTCTAAAAGAAACGAAGAGACTCCGTTCACCAAGGAATCGTTCCGTTCATACATCCTGGAAGAAAGGGTCAAGGAACTTGCAGGTGAAGGCGTGCGCCGTACAGACCTTATCCGCTGGGGCATCTATCTACAGGTAATGAATGCAATTGGTACCACCGACGAGAATGGTGTGATCAAGAGACGTGAGGAAAAACATCTGCTTCTGCCTCTTCCGCCAAATGAAGTCAACGCGAACCCGTTCATAGAAAAAAACAATCCAGGATGGTAGTCTGAAGTGTTTAATCTCTAATCAGTGATATGCATGAAAAATAGAATATTATATGGAGCAGCCGCAGTCGCTGCGCTCATGCTGACAATCTCGGCATGTACAGAAAAAGGTCAAATATTCGTGCCCATCACCATCGATGGTGTCACTACTATTGCCGACCCAAGCACACAGATTTCCCAAGCCGCCATGGGAGACTTCATTGCGATCCACGGCGAAGGAATCGACAAGGCCAACATCACCTTCATCAAAGTGAATGACATAAATGTTCCGCTTGATGAGGTGTACACTGAAAACAACACCCTTTTCATGAAGATACCGGTCGCTCTTCCAAACGAGAAAACAGACAAGATCTACATCGCAAATGAAAAAGGTACTACGGAGATTCCTTTCCTCACAGTCGCCCCGAATCTGATATTGGAGCGAATGTTCAACGAATATACCGCCCCTGGCGACACTCTGGTCATGTACGGACAGTTCTTCAACCTTTACGACATCAACGCTGAAGATGCCACTGTCTATTTCGGAGATAAACCGTCAAAGGTGATCACCTCTTCAGACACACATCTCACGACCGAAGTACCGAAAGATGTAGAGAAGAATGTAAAGGTCAAGCTGGTAGCGAACAAGCATGGCGTTGAGGCCTTTTGCCCAGGCTACTACTATGACAGACAGTGCATGATCATGGATTTTGACGAATTGGTTCCGTCAAACCCTCAATATGTTGTGACTGACCCTAAAGACAAATATCGTCTGAGCGGTAATTTCCTTCGTGTGGATCCAAACGCCGAATGGTCTGGATGGTGGTATATTGCGGAAATCAGCAACACAGCCGTGACCGATGACATGCTGGACAACTGTCAAGACTATGTTGTCAAGATGGAATTTTGTTCCGGCAACCAACTGATTGACGGCAAAATAAAATTCTGCACTTATCTATTCTGGGACGCCTCTCCTATGATCTGGAGTCCGGCTGACATCAAGCTCCAGAACTTCAATCGATGGGAAACTATCTCCGTGCCGTTTGTAGTAAACCGCTCTTCATCATATCCGGAAAACCATCGCTACCACTCCTTCAACATACGTCTTGAATCCGCCCAGGAATACACACGAAATTTTTGTATAGATAATATACGTATCTGTAAGAAGGGTGAATAATTAATATTGTTCTCAATTCCGTTCCGGGAGATGAACTGTTCTCTGACAGACGTTTTCTCCCGGAACATTTACCAAAAAGCATCATGACAAAATTCTTTTTATCGATGGCCCTATGCGTAATGGGTCTGAGCCTTCAAGCTCAATCTTTCGAAGAACTCGCACAGACTCCTCCGATGGGCTGGAACTCATGGAATTGTTTCGGGACCAAAATCAATGAAGTCCAGATCAAGAAAATCGCAGACCTGATGGTCTCCACCGGCATGAGGGATGCCGGATACATCTATCTTAACCTTGATGACGGCTGGCAGGTCAGCAGGGACGAGAATGGTTGTATAATCGCGGATGAAAAAGCCTTTCCTAATGGTATCAAGGCTTTAGCCGACTATGTACACTCGAAGGGATTGAAATTCGGGTTGTATTCATGCGCAGGCTCACAGACGTGCGCATGCCGTCCTGGCAGCCGCGGCTATCAGTTCCAAGATGCGCTCACTTACGCCAGATGGGGTGTGGATTACCTCAAATTTGACTGGTGTTTCGATGAGGGACAATCTCCTATGGCCGCATACAAGACAATGAGCGATGCTCTCAAATCATGCGGACGTCCCATTGTCTTCTCGATTTGCGAGTGGGGAAACAGCCATCCTTGGGAATGGGCGAAAGGCATTGGCCACCTTTGGCGCACTACCGGTGACATCTGCAACAATTTTGACGGAGTCAACCATTGGGGCGGTACAGGGGTCTGCGGAATCATAGACAAAAACGCTGATCTGGCCAAATATGCAGGGCCAGGCCACTGGAACGACCCGGACATGCTCCAAATAGGCAACGGAGTCCTCACGATGGAGGAAAATCGCTCGCATTTCACTATGTGGTGTATGATGGCTGCACCACTCCTTGCCGGAAACGACCTCCGGACCATGGACAAAGAGACCCTTGAAATTCTGCTCAATAAAGAAGTCATCGCTGTAGACCAAGACAAACTCGGTCGTCAAGGCGTGAGGTACATGAAGGTAGGAGATCATGAGACCTGGGTCAAGGAACTAAGCGATGGAGACGGTGCTGTCTGCTTCTTCAACCGTTCCGAAGATCCTTGGGAATTTGAACTCAACTGGGCAAAAGAAATATATTATGGCCATCTGCTACCTTGGCAGCAGCCTTATAGAGTCCGCGATCTGTGGGCCCATAAGGACATAGGTTCAACCAAAGATAAAATGAAATTCAAAGTGCCGGCTCACGGTGTGGTCATACTCCGCTTGACTCCTGAAAACAAATAATCATGATATTCACATTTCTCGCTTCTGCCATAGTGGCTTTGGCTGGGCCAACAACTGCCGATCTTGATTCTTTTGACGGAAATCTTCATTTGAGTTTCTCGGTCTCCGGAAAGGGAGAGCCCACTTACGAATTGATTTACAAGGACATCTCCGTCATCAAGCCATCCCGCTTAGGTCTTTCGCTCAAAGATTCTGACGACCTGACGGACGGTTTCAGAATAGACAAGATAGAAACTTCCGAATTTGATGAGACATGGACCCCCGTGTGGGGAGAAAACAAAAAAATCCGTAATCACTACAAAGAGCTATGCGCTTACCTTAAACAGGATAGTCTTCAGCGAGAAATGATTATCCGATTCCGTCTCTATGATGACGGAATCGGATTCAGGTACGAATTCCCGTTACAAAGTTCGCTCCGCTTTATGACCGTAAAACAGGAGAACACAGAATTCGCACTTGGCGAGGATCACATAGCATTCTGGATTCCAGGAGACTACGACACTCAAGAATATGACTACACTGAATCCAGGCTCTCACAGATAAGAGGGCTGATGCCTTCAGCAATCACGTTCAACGCTTCTCAGGAGCAATTCTCACCGACAGGCGTTCAGACAGCCCTGCAACTTAAAACAGATGCGGGGTTGTACATAAATATTCACGAGGCGGCGTTGGTTGACTACTCCTGCATGCATTTGGACTTGGATGACAAGACTTTCACCTTTCGGTCTCACCTTACGCCTGATGCTGTTGGAAACATGGCATACATGCAGTCACCATGCCACACTCCTTGGCGTACAGTCATGGTGTCTGACGATGCGCGAAAGATTCTCGCCTCAAACCTCATCCTCAATCTGAATGATCCATGTTCGTACAATGACACATCCTGGATACATCCGGTCAAGTATGTAGGGGTATGGTGGGAAATGATTACCGGACGAAGCAGTTGGAACTATACTTGGGACTTTCCGAGCATCCGGATAGGAGAGACGGACTATACCAAGGCCCACAGCAACGGAATGCATGGTGCCAATAACGCTAACGTCCGCAGGTACATTGACTTCGCTTCCGAACACGGCTTCGGGCAGGTTCTTGTCGAAGGATGGAACATAGGGTGGGAAGACTGGACTTGGGCAAAAGAGGAGACTTTCGACTTTGTGACTCCGTATCCTGATTTCGATGTGAAAGCATTGAACGAATATGCACATGACAGAGGAGTCAGACTTATGATGCACCACGAGACTTCTTCAGGAGTGCGGTCATATGAAAGACAGATGGAAAAGGCGTACAGATTTATGAATGAAATGGGGTACGACGCTGTAAAGAGCGGATATGTCGGAAATATCCGGCCACGAGGCGAACATCACTCAGGACAATATATGATCAACCACTATCTCTATGCCGTAAAGGAAGCCGCGAAGCATCATATCATGGTCAATGCGCACGAGGCCGTCCGCCCGACAGGACTTTGCCGCACATATCCCAACCTGATATGCAACGAATCAGCAAGAGGCACAGAATTCGAGCCTTACGAAGGAAACAAGCCGTTCCACCAGACCGTCCTTCCTTTCACAAGGTTGATGGGCGGTCCTATGGACTACACACCAGGCATCTTTGACATAAAGATCTCATTTCTTGACAAGCCACACGGTCAGATCCACACAACGCTCTGCAAGCAGCTCGCTTTGTACCTCACAATGTACAGTCCGCTTCAGATGGCCTCGGACTTGCCCCAAAGTTATGAACGTTATATGGATGCTTTCCAATTCATCAAAGACGTTCCTATTGACTGGGATGAAAGTATCTATCTTGAAGCAGAGCCAGGTGACTACATCACCGTAGCGCGCAAGTCCAAGGGTAAAAATGAATGGTACGTAGGAGGCATAACGGACGAAAACGCCAGAATCGCCGTTGTGGATTTATCTTTCCTTAAGAAGGGAGAGAAATACGAGGCTACAATCTACAAGGATGCGAAGGACGCTGACTTCGAAGCCAATCCGGAAGCATATGTTATCCAAAAGAAAAAAGTGACCTCAAAAGACCGTCTATCAATTTCATTGGCCAGAAGCGGGGGATTCACAATCAGTCTAAAGCCCACGCAAAATAACGGATAACTGATTATTACAGACAGCAGCATGTTTGTGATGGAATTCGGCAATACTTGCGATATTTGAAGAGCATCGTCGCTATCTTTGCAATAACTATAATATTCATAACACATTATGACAGACAGAAGATCTTTTCTGAAGAGTGCCGGAATGGCAGTCGCGGCCGCTTCGGTGACGCCGTTTGCATCGTGCGCCGCGAATCATGAAAAGAACACGAAAAGGCTCCAGGCCGATGACAGAATAGAGAGTGAACTGATTGTGCCTAAAGGCAATGCTATCCCGATCACCGGGACATTCCTGGACGAGATCTCGCACGACATTCCGCACCAGAACTGGGGAGCGAAGGAGTGGGACCTGGACTTCCGGTACATGAAGGCCATGGGGATCGACACGGTGATCCTCATCCGCAGCGGCTACCGCAAGTTCCTCACCTACCCGAGCAAGTACCTTCTCGGCAAGGGATGCTACATGCCGTCCGTGGATCTGGTCGAGCTGTTCCTCAGCCTCGCCGACAAGTACGGGATGCAGTTCCGTTTCGGGCTGTACGACAGCGGAAGGTACTGGGACACAGGCGAGATGTCCTACGAACTGGAGACCAACAAGTTCGTCATTGATGAGGTCTGGAAAGCCTACGGGCACCACAAAAGTTTCGCCGGCTGGTACATCTCCACAGAGATCAGCCGCAAGACCAAGGACTGCATCCAGACTTTCCACGAGATGGGGAGGATGTGCAAGGAGATCTCCGGAGGGCTTCCGACATTCATTTCCCCTTGGATAGACGGCAAGAAGGCGGTCAGCGCCGCAAGGTCAAACCCTAAGGAGGGAGTCTCCATCGACAAGCACGAGGAGGAATGGAATGAAATCTTTGACGGAATCCATGAATATGTCGACGCGTGCGCCTTCCAGGATGGCCACATAGACTACGACGAACTGGGCGCCTTCTTCAGCGTCAACAAGAAGCTCGCGGACAAGTACGGGATGCAGTGCTGGACCAACGCCGAGAGCTTTGACCGGGACATGCCGATCGACTTTCTGCCGATCAAGTTCGACAAGTTGAGGATGAAACTGGAAGCCGCCAAGCGTTGCGGCTACGACAAGGCCATCACATTCGAGTTCTCACACTTCATGAGCCCGCAGTCCGCCTACCTTCAGGCAGGGCATCTTTACGACAGGTATATGGAATATTTTGACAAACAATAAAACATGGATAGAAGCATTAATATGGGTCGGGTGGTGTTCCTGGCCGTTGTGGCGGCGATCGGAGGAATCCTGTTCGGCTACGACACCGCCGTGATCTCGGGCACGACTGAAATCGTGAAGAACCAGTTTCAGCTGACAACCATCGCCGAGGGCTGGTACGTGGGGTGCGCCTTGATAGGCTCGATACTCGGTGTGATGATCGCCGGAATGATGAGCGACAACTATGGTAGAAAGAGGACAATGATCTTCTCCGCTTTGTTGTTCAGCATCTCAGCGATAGGCTGCGCTGTCTGCAAGGATTTCAACCAGTTGGTGTTCTTCCGGATCATCGGCGGATTCGGAATAGGAATAGTCTCCATCGTCTCTCCGATCTACATCTCCGAGATCGCTCCGGCGCAGAAAAGGGGTTCACTTGTGTCTCTCTACCAGCTGGCCATCACGATAGGCTTCCTTATGGCCTACCTGATCAACTACTTCGTGCTCAAGGATGCGGACGTAAACTCTACATCCACAAACCTTTGGACAAGAATATTCAACTCTGAGTACTGGAGGGGGATGCTGGGCTACGAGACGATTCCTGACCTGCTGTTCCTCATCGTGATATTCTTCATCCCTGAGAGTCCGCGCTGGCTCATCACAAAGCACAAGGACGGAAAGGCAAGGAAGATCCTGTCCGGAATATTCACATCCGAAGAGGAAGTGGCCAGGCAGATCGACCTGACCAAGGCCTCCATCGCCGGAGAGACAAAGTCCGAGTGGAAGACCCTTCTGGAGCCGGGAATATTCAAGGCTGTCCTGATCGGTTGCGCCATCGCCATCCTCGGACAGTTCATGGGCGTGAACGCTGTGCTTTACTACGGCCCTAAGATATTCAGTGACGCAGGGTTGTCCGGCGAGGGTTCGATGTTCTCGACGGTTCTGGTCGGGGTTGTGAACATGCTCACGACGGTCATCGCCCTGCTGATCATCGACAAGGTCGGCCGCAAGCAGCTGGTCTGGTGGGGCGTCGGCGGGATGATCCTCTGCCTGCTGATGATCGGCCTTTACTTCTGCTTCCCACAGAGCCTTCCGACCTGGTTCCTGCTGACCTTCTTCCTCCTGTACGTGTTCTGCACCGCGATCTCGATCAGCGCCGTTGTCTTCGTCCTGCTTTCCGAGATGTACCCGAACAGGGTCCGCGGACTTGCGATGAGCATCGCCGGTCTCGCCCTTTGGATCGGCACCTACCTGATCGGACAGCTTACCCCATGGATGCTTGAGACACTCTCCCCTGCCGGCACGTTCTTCCTGTTCGCCGCAATGTGCGTCCCGTACCTCCTCATCATGTGGAAGTGCGTCCCGGAAACCACCGGCAAGACCCTCGAGGAGATCGAGGCCTACTGGACCGACAAGAAATAGTCCATTGACCGGTGCATAGCAGATTTCCGTGCACGAAAAGCAAACAGAGAGGAGCATAAACAGGCGATATTACTCTTGTCAGGGGTAAAAAGTGTATGACGGCAGCATTATATTGAGAAAATGCTGCCGTCGTGATTAGTATAGAAGATTCTTGATCATATTCAATCAACGCAAGATGAATTTTCGAAAATTTTACGTAATATTGCATTACGTTATTTTACATAATGTAGTTTTACATAATTATGGCAAACATCGTTAAAAATCCTTTCATAATCACGCCTTTCGTCCCGGAGGAATACTTCTGTGACAGGATCAAGGAAACCGGGGAACTTTGCAAGCATATTCTTAACGGACGCAATGTGGCATTGTTCGCGAAAAGGAGGCTGGGCAAGACCGGGCTTATCAGACATTGCTTTGAGCAGAAAGCCATAAAGGAAAACTACAACACCTTTCTCATTGACATCTACTCAGCCGGATCACTGAAAGAGATGACCTTGCTTGTAGCTAAAGAAGTATTCTCAAAGAGCGGTGTGCTCGGAATAAGGGAAAAACTCTTGAATGGTCTGAAATCCATCAAGCCAACCATAGAATACAATGAGTTGACGGCTTCATTCTCACTCGGAACAGGACTGTCAGAAATCAAGTACCCCGACAAAACACTTGAGGAAATCATTTCCTTACTTGATTCACTGAAAAAGCCGACTGTGGTAGCCATTGACGAATTCCAGACGATAAGGAACTTCAAAGAGAAGAATGTCGAGGCCTATTTGAGAACATTTATGCAAAAATGCCGGAACATCTCATTCATCTACACCGGCAGCATCAGCCACTCCATGAACAACATGTTCAAATCCCCGGACGAACCATTCTACAACAGTGCTGTGATGATGACAATAGGCGTAATAGACAGAAGCATCTATAATGAATTCGCTGTCACGATGTTCAAAAAGTATGGAAAAGACATTGAACCAGAACTTGTTGACGAGTGCTACGACTACTTCAATGGTGTCACATGGTACATCCAACTAATGATGAATGAAGCATTCGCCCAAACAATGCCTGGAGAGGTACTGAAAAAGTCGGAGTTCGAATCAATTTATGACGCGGTCATAGCTCAGCAAAGTTTCTCATACGAAGAACAGTTCGCACACTTTTCCGAAAAACAGAAATCATTGCTCACTGCTATCGCGAATGAAGATCCCGATGGAGTCAGGATAACCTCAGAAGATTTCATCTCCAAATACGGGCTCGGTTCGACCAGTTCGGTTCAGACAGCAGGAAACGCGCTTAAGAAGAACAACGTGATTACCGATAATGGAACCAAGAGGCAGATCAATGATCTGATTTTCCGGGATTGGTTAAGAAAGAACTGTTAAAGCTATGAATATTACGGCAATAATAATTTTGATCTCGGCGGTGGCGGTGGCCGCCGTGGTGGCGCTGCTTGTTGTTATTCAGAGGAATGCCGCTGAAAGGCAACGGATTGTCAAGGAATATGAGGACGCGGAGGACGAGCTCCAGAAGCGGCTGACGGAACTGACGGGGAAGAACGCGGCACTGGAAAGCACGCTCAAGGCCAGGGAGGAATATGAAAGCCGTCTCAGGGAAGAGCAGGCTAAGGCGCTTGAGGAGCAGAGGTGCCTGCAGGAAAAAGCCCTTGCCGTGCAGCGGGATATTCAGGAAAAGGCGATGGCGGAGCAGAAGGAGGCGCAGGAGAAGGCCCTGAATATGCAGAGGGAGCAGCACGAGAGGGATCTGGAGAAGATGAAAGACGCGTTCAAGGCTCTGTCAGCGGACAACAGCACTGAGTTCAAAAGACAGAGCGCCGAGTCGATCTCTGAGCTTCTGAAACCGATGCAGGAGAAGTTCGCCGAGTTCGGAAAGGCCGTGCAGGAGTCCAGGAAGGAGGCTGTGGAGCAGAGCGCGCAGCTGAAGGAGCATATTCATAATGTGATGGAACGGTCGCAGGCGGTCGGGGACGAGGCAAGGAATCTGGCGAACGCGCTGACGGGATATTCAAAGGTCCAGGGCGACTTCGGGGAGATGCTGCTCACTGACGTGCTGAAGAACGCCGGGCTGGTGGAAGGCGTGCACTTCTTCACCCAGAGCGTGATGACGGATGAAAGCGGCCACGAGATCAAGAGCGAGAGCGGCAGGACGATGATCCCGGACGTGATGGTGCTCTACCCGGACGACACGACCGTCATCATCGACTCCAAGGTCAGCCTGAAATCTTTCAATGAATATGTCAACGCGGAAAAAGCCGAGGATCGGGTAAGACTTGCCAAGGCACATGTCGAAAGCGTTCGCAAGCACGTGGACGAGCTAAAGACAAAGGACTATGCGTCCTACATTCCCGAGGGCAGGCGCAAGGTGAACTACAATCTGATGTTCATACCAATCGAGGGTGCGTTCAGGCTCATGCTGGAGGAAGATCCTATGCTCTGGCAGGCGGCCAAGGACAACAATGTACTGATCGTCAGCCAGATGACATTGGTGATAGTCCTGAACATGATCCAGATGGCATGGAAGCAGGCGGATCAGGAGAAGAACATCGCCGAGGTCTACAAGACCGCGGAGGAGCTGATGAGCCAGTTGAACGGATGGATGGAGAGTTATGTAACAATCGGGACAATGCTCGGCAAGGCTCAGTCCGCCTACGAGACCTCGACCAGAAAACTGACCGAATCCAACCAAAGTGTCGTCAAGAAAATCCAGAAACTGGAGAAACTCGGACTCTCCCCCAAAAAGTCCCAGGCCAAAATCAAGCCCGGAACCCGCAAAACCGGTCCCGAGTCCATAATCCCCCCCGAACTCAACGCAACTACAAGCGAAAACACAGAATAGCCCCGCCCATCGGTACGCCAGGACGCAACTTTCACGCACCAAGTACCCTCTCGCCTACACCTCGTGCGCAGGACTCCAGCCTTTACTCACGGAGGGTCTGGTCTTAAGACATCAGCGTTTCCCAACGTGAATCGTGCGCAAGATCCCAGCCGTTACTCACGGGATGGACTCAGTATATATCCAGGTGCGTCAGCAATTATTTTCCACGCAC
>ERZ808240.2096-NODE-2096-length-22818-cov-5.681720_pt1 | contig 22818 bp, 22 predicted proteins | sample MGYA00521084_ERZ808240 | MGnify/ENA primary metagenome ERZ808240 (study PRJEB31516, sample SAMN03275571) | gut metagenome | biome: mammalia-associated habitat; material: feces | host: Papio cynocephalus | place: Kenya | collected 2012-08-06 ...
TTTGCTTCACGCGCGGCAAATAATTGCCTATGCCAATAAAGAGCAGACCGACCGCACCGGACACCAGCAGGTTAACCGTACCCGTCGCAGGCACCGTGCCCCACACCGTAAGCTCCCCCAGCCAGCTCATGGCGCACATGAACAACGTGAAGGCAATCACGAAACCCTGGTAGAACTTGCCTGAGGTTCGATACGCCTCGCCTTTGGGATCAACGCGTGGCACCACGTAGAACACCCCGAGAAACACCAGCGGCAGTACGCCGAGCGCCGATGCTATCCAGCTAGGGCCCCACTCGTTAACGGCACCGTTCGCTCCCCAATGCGTGGGAATCTGCGCGGGCAGGCCCGGCATCACCAGAAGGTGCGCCGCAACGTTAACCACGCACAGCGCAGCAAGCACGATCCACACGCGAGGCGATACCCCCGTTGCGCAAATGCCCTTGTTGCCGTTATTCATTCTTATCACCCTCAGTGTTTGTAAAGCCCATGAACCAGCTGATCAGATCCTGCATCACGGTGGTATTGAGGCTATACACGATGTTCTGCCCGCGGCGCTCGTCGCTCACGAGGCTCGCCGCTTTCAACGTGGCCAGATGGTGGCTCAGCGACGGCTTGCTGATATCGAAATGCCCGGCAAGCTCACCGGCCGTTTTGTCCCCCTCGCGCAAGAGCTCGAGAATGCGGCGCCGCGTGGGGTCGCCCAGGGCTTTAAACGCCTCTCCCGCCATGAATCCTCCTTTTTTATACGATCCCACTGTACTCGATAGTTAGATGTTTGTCTAACTATCGAACTCATTTCATGCCGCCTTTAGACGTATACTTACCGCGCCCCATCCGACCCCGACCACTGGAAGGAACACCTTCTCTTGGAACCGCTCACGTATCTTGCCATCGCCGTCGCCGCCGTGCTGTTCGGCATCGATAAGTCCCTCGCCTCCGGCGCGGGGCTGCTCTCCATCGCCACGCTCACGGCCGTCATGCCCGCCCATCAGGCGACCGGCCTCACCCTGCTCATGGCCATCTGCGCCGACTGGAGCGCCATCTGGGCCTATCGCGGCAACGTCTCGGTCAAGTCGCTCGTGCGGCTGCTACCGTTCGTGGTCGTGGGCATCGCCGGAGGCATCGTGTTCCTCTACACTGCAGGCGACATGCAGATGCGCCGCACCATCGGCATCATCCTGGGCGTGTTCGTGGCCATGTACTTCATCAGCCAGGCGCGCAAGCGCTTCGGCAAGGGCGACGGCAACACCGGGGCCCCGCAGCAAGCAACCTCCGACGCACAAGCCGATCAGAGCAACGAATCCAGCGCCAAGCTCTTCTCGTGGGTGAAGCGCATCGTGTGCGGTATCCTCGCCGGCTTCACCACCATGGTCGCCAACGCGGCGGGCCCAGTCACGGCCATCTTCTTCCTGTCCGAGAACCTCCCGGTCATGCGGTTCCTCGGCACCACGGCCTGGTTCTATCTCATCGTCAACCTCATCAAGCTTCCCATCTCCATCCATCTGGGCATGATCACCTGGCAGGGTTTTCTGTCCATGGCCTGGACCATCCCGCTGATCATCGTCACCGTGTTCATCGGGCGCGCGATCGCCAAGCGTGTGAACCAGGAGACGTTCACCAAGCTCATCTACGTGCTCGCCGTGGTCGCGGTCGTGCGCTTGCTTGTGTAGACGGGCGCGGCAATCTGCCCGCGGCGGATTACCTATAATTGCGGTAGACAATTGCGACCGAAGCGGCACATCCAAGCGAATGCCGCCAGTTGAGACCTAAGGAGCGTCATGGCCACTGAGACCCGCGACACCAAACTCGAGATCATCATGGGGCGCGAGGCGCTCGACAAGCTGGCCGACGCCACCGTGCTCCTGCTCGGTTGCGGCGGCGTCGGCTCCAACTGCTGCGAGGCCCTCGCGCGTGGCGGCATCGGGCATTTCATCATCCTCGACAAGGACACCCTCGCCCCGAGCAACATCAACCGTCAGGCCATCGCGTTTCACAGCACCCTGGGCAAGCGCAAGGTCGACGTGATGGAAGCCATGATCCACGACATCAATCCCGAGGCCACGGTCATCAAGCGCACTGATTACATCCTGCCCGAGAATATCGACGCGTTCTTTGAGAGCGTCCTTGAGCAGGCAGGCGGGAAACTGGATTACGTCGTCGACGCCATCGACACCATCTCCGCAAAGCTCTCGGTGGCCAAGTACGCGCAGGACCACGGTCTGCGCCTGGTCAGCTCCATGGGCGGCGGCAACAAACTCCACCCTGAGTGCCTCCGCTTCGCCGACATCTTCGACACGGTACGCGACCCCATGAGCCGCGTCATGCGCAAGGAGTGCAAGAAGCGCGGGATCAAGAGCCTGCATGTGCTGTTCAGCTGTGAGGAGCCGGTGCAGACGCGCCGCCGCGACCCCGCGAACATCCACGAGCGCACCGAGCTCGGCACGGCGAGCTTCATGCCGCCCATCATGGGTCAGATGATCGCCGGCGAGGTCATCCGCCAGGTCAGCGGGCGCGGCACCGAGCGTGTGCGTCCCGACGGCCAGCGCTTGAACTAGCGCCGATCGCCACCGGTCGCCATGGAAACGCCTCGATTAATCGACGCCCATTGCCACTTGAGCCTTATGGCCAATGCCGAGGAGGTCGCTTCGCAGCTCGATCAGGCGGGGCTCGCCGTATTCGATTGCGGCGTCGATCCACGGGAGTTCGACGCCGCCTGCGCTCGAGCGAAGCGGCATCCGGGCATCATCGCCGGCGTCGGTCTGCATCCCTGGTGGATCGCCGACGGTCGCTGCGGTGACGCCGAGTTTGCGCTGCTTTGCGACATCGCGGCTCACGAGCGGTTCATCGGCGAAGTAGGACTCGATTTTTCACCGCGCTTTGCCGAGAGCGCGGAAACGCAGGTTGCCGCCTTTACCAAGCTTTGCGGAGCCCTCGCCGGTAACCCCATGGCCGGGCGCGTCATCTCCATCCACACCGTGCGATCAGCCGATACCGTCCTCGACATCCTCGAGAACCACGATCTTCTCAAAGCGGACCCCGGCTCCCCCACCATCATCTTCCATTGGTTCAGCGGCACCTCGAATGAATTCGTCCGCGCTCGGAATGCAGGGTGCTTCTTCTCGGTCAACGAACGCATGCTTGCGACCAAACGCGGCCGAGAATACGCCCGCCAGATACCCGAACGTCAGCTCCTTCTGGAAACCGACTACCCCCGCGACCCGGGCGACACCTGCTCGGCAACAGAGCTTCGCCACTCCCTCGAGCGAACCGTCGAGCAGCTTGCAGACCTACGGAAAACGACCGCGGGAGCCTTAGCGTCAACCACGGCCGCCACCGCCATGGCAGCATGCTCTCCGTCGAGAGCAAAACCGTTCAAATCTTCTCACTAGAAGAGCTCTGACTTACGCCGTGGCCAGCGACGTTTTGGGAATGGGTGAACGCGCATGCGCTTCCCTTTCTGTGGAGCAATAAAACGGGAACAAAAAAATGCCACTCACTGCAGATTATTTCGGTTTTTCGACCCTGATTTCGGATTCGCCAAGTAGATGCGTTATTGTACCCCCAAATTCCTGGGGAAACATTTTTTGAAAAACGGGAGCTACTCGACGTTTTCAAATTTAGGGTCGAAAAACCGAAACAACTTGATCCGAACAACATATAAAACCGCCCGACAAGGAGGATCCCTCATCGGGCGGTCGAGCCACCGTCAAATCGTCCATGCAAACAAAACAGCAGGTAGCATGCACTGTTTTACATAGTCTTCCCATATTGCGCACCCGTAAAGGCACACTGGAGCTACGCGAGCTCGTGCATCAGGTCGCGATTCCGCTCGTACAACTCATCGAAAATATGACGACGTTGCACATATAGCTCATGGGTGACCATATCTGGTTCGATCGTCTGCGCCACACCGAGCTTGTCACCCAGTTCATCCCAGGAAGCATAGGCGCCTCCCGCAAGGGCCGCCATCAATGCGTCTCCAAAGCAAGCACCCATGGTCACCTTGGCAACGGAAACCGCACGACCGCACACGTCGGCGATCGCCTGCATCCAAACCGGGTTCTTGGTGCCGCCGCCCACGAGCATGATGCGCTCGATCGGCATCCCGTGATCGCGCTCGATGATATCCACATGCGCCGCAACCGTATAGGCGATTCCCTCCAGGGCGGCACGGACCATATGTCCCCTGGTGTGTCGACTCGTAAGCCCGAAAAACACGCCGCGCGCCGCAGGATCGTTGAGCGGCGTGCGCTCGCCGGCGAAATACGGCAGGCATATCAAACCGTCGGAACCTGGAGCAACGGCAGCGGCCTCCTCGGTCATAACCGCGTAGGCCGCAGGGCCACCGCCCGCCTCGCCGGCAACGGCATCGCGATAGAGTTCGTCGCGCAACCAGGCGGTCAGGGCACCAGCGGTGTTCGTACCGGCGCAGATGCCGTACGTTTCGGGGATGATAAACGTCCCCGGCCACAGACGCGCATCCTCGACCATATGGTCGGAAAGGTAGATGAAATACGCCGTGCTCCCGAGCTGAACCATCATGTCGCCGGGACGAAACACGCCCGTCGAGATCGCCTCGGCACCTGAGTCACCCGTTCCGACCAGCACCGGCGTTCCCTTGACCAGCCCGGTCTCGGCAGCCGCTCGCGCTGTGACCGTACCGGCGATATCCGTCGCCGACATGACCTCGGCCATCTGGTCAGGGCGGCAGAACCGGACACACCTGCACTCGTCGACCTCCCATGTCTCGCGATCGTACAGGGGCAGGAAGTCCTCTGCCAGATAGCGGTCGATAGTGAACCGACCCGTCAATTTAGCGCAAAGATAGGACGAGGCAGTCAGGAACTTTGCCGCGCGCTCGTGCACATCGGGGCAGTTCTCCTTGAACCACAGGATCTTGGGCGCGATGTCGGACGAGCAGGGATCGTGGCCGAACAGCCCACACGCCCGCTCGGGACCGTATTCGGAGACTAGCTCGTCGATCTGCGGCTTGGAGCGCGCATCGACGCCGTACAGGATCGCCGGTGCCAACGCGTGGCCGTCCTCATCGACCGGCACGCAATCGCAGCCCAAAGCGGACAGCCCCACGCAGCCGATATCTGACGCCGCGATGTCAGCGCTCACGATCAGCTCGCGGGACAGTCGGCAGAAATCGCCCCACCAGACTATCTCGGCATCGTGCTGGTACCAGCCGTCACGCGGATTTTCAGTCTCGTGCGGACACGACGCCTGCGCCACGATGTTGCAACCGGCATCGATCAGCACGCCCTTAGACGCGCTGGTACCGATATCGATCCCCATAAAATACGACATGCCGGTCACTCTCCTCGCGCAGCACGGGCCGCCGCCATGAAGCGCGTCACGCGCTCGACCTCCACGGGAGCGTCGAGCTTGCCGTCGCGCTTGAGGCAGGTGCCCACGAACGCGCCGTCATAATGGGCGAACACGTCGGCAACGGTGTTCTCGCGACAGCCCGTCCCGCACACCACCGGCACGTCGCCGGAACGGGTGCGCACCTCGTCGGCGAGCTCGCCTGACGCACCGCGACCGGCCGCCGAACCGCCGATAACCAGCGCGTCAGGCAGGCAGTTGAAGATCAGCGAGTCCGCGATATCGGGGGTCGAGCGGTCGTTGAGATACACCTCGCCCTCGCTCGTGATGAAGTGGAACAGTTTGAGGTCGTCAAGGCGCAGCGCGGCGCGACGACGCATGGTGCGCGCGAAATCGCGATCGATCAACCCCAGGTCGCCCGCCCAGGCCCCGCAGAAATTGCAGCGGGTGAACCGGGCATCGACCGCTGCGCACAGCTCGATCGTCGCGTCGCCGTCGTAGATGGCCTCGGCGCCCCACGGCGTCGCGAGGTCGCCCGACAGCGCGCCGATGACATATCCCATCGCCGCAAGCGTCACCGGCGAGACGTGCTGTTCATAGGGCATCGAAAGCTCGTTGGTGATCAGGATGCCGTCGACGCCGCCCTCCTGCAGCGCCTCGAGGTCGCGCTTGGCAGCATCGACCACGTGCGCGACATTACCGCCCGGATAATACAGGGGGTCTCCCGGAAGCGGCTGCAGGTGCAGCATGCCGATCACCGGTTTCTCGGTTCCGAACATCGAAGCCAAAAATGACATAATCCGTCTCCTTCGGTCAGCCGGCATCTGCCGGCGCCGGGTTACTCGCCCAGCACCTCCACGTACACTTTGCGCTTCTGCGGACCATCGAATTCCGCCAGGTAGATGTTCTGCGCGCCCCCGCATACGATATGCCCGTCCTTCACTGGGAAGAAGCAGCTGTTCCCGGTGATCATGCTCTTGATATGCCCGCACGAGTTGTTGCCCGTCGCGCCGTAGCTCGGCAGAAAGTGCGCGTGCGCATAGGGGGCATCGAGCGGGGCGATGCGGTCGAGGGTATCCATGAGATCGGTCTCCACGCACGGCAGGCCCTCGTTGACCACGATGCCGCACGTCGTATGCGATAGGATGATCGCGGCCAAGCCGTCGGTCACCGTGCTCCGTTCGATCGCCGCATGGACGTCCTCGGTGATATCGATGAACTGGTCGGTATCGGTCGTGAGATAGCTCAGCGTCTCAAGCGTCACCATGTCACTCATCCCCTTCCAAAAAGCGCAGGGCCGTGCCGTGGTACAGGTTCTCGCGCGCGGTATCGCGCATAGGCACGGTGTCGAGTGCGCGCTTGAGCTTGAACGCACGGAAACGCGGCGTGTTGCTGGCGAACATCACCTGATGCGATAGTGCCCGCTCGTACCACCGCGGTCCCATGTCGACCGTGAAGAGCCGCTGCATCATCTCCTCGGGCGAATCGATATAGGTGATGGAGGTGTCCGCATAGCAGTTGGGGTACTTGAGCAGCATCGCCACCGTCTCGCGCACCCAGGGCCAGCCGAAATGCGTCAGGCAAAAACGTACCTTCGGATGTTCCGCGATGACGCTCTCGAAGGCGAGCGGATGGCTCTTGGCGAGCGGCGCTCCCGGCTGCCACGACATACCGGCATGGAACACGACCGGCTTGTCGTAGCGCTCACATAGCTCATACAGCGGCTCGGCAGCGGGATCATCGGGGGCGAAGCCCTGCTTGGCCGGGTGAAGGCAGAGTCCCTTCGCCCCCAGCTCGGTAAAGGCCCGCTCCAGTTCATCGACCGCGCCGGGAACCTGAGGGTCGACGCTCGCGAAGCCCCACAGGCGGTCGGGATGCGCCCGCACCAGCGATGCCACCTGATCGTTTGTGGCGAAATGCCCTCCGCAGGCTGTGGTCACGTCAAGCGGCATGAGCACGCTCTTCCGCACGTCGCAGATGTCCATCTCGACCTCGAGCTCGTCCCAGTCCATAGGTCCCATATGCCCCATGCCGAACTCGCGCTCCCAGAACCCGAAACCGTCCGGTCCGTCGCCCGGCGTGTAGATCTCGCCGTACAGCATGGGCTGGACCAGCATATCGATTACCATCTTGTGCTCCTTTCCCAAAGCGCTGCCTAGTACGGCTCAAACGAACCGATAACCCGTGACGAGAGCTCCGCGCCCGCCCGCATACACGCCGGCACGTCGAGCCCGTCGATCACGCCCTTGGTGAAGCCCGCGATGTACGAGTCCCCGGCGCCCACGGTGTTGACGACCTTCTCGGCCGGCACGATCCCGCATTCATGGAAGCGCTCGCCGTCGTAGGCGATACTCCCCTGCTCGCCGAGCGTCGCCACCGCCACGCGCGGACCCAGGCTCTGCACGTGGCGCACCCACTCGCGCAACTCGGGCGTATCCCGTTCGAACGACATGAAGGCGTAATCGACATACGGGAAATACTCCTCGCAGGCGTACTCGGGATCCTGGCTGAACACCGAGAAGTCCATGACCACGGTCTTGCCCGCCTCATGCCAGGAAGGCAGCAGGTCCAGACAGTTGCCGAACAGGTCGGTATGGATGATGTCATGCTCCAGGATGAACGCCCGGTCGCTAGCATCGGGCCTGTACGTTTCCATGACGCCGTCGATCGCCTCGAGATGCACGCGGTCGACACCGTTCTTCAGCGCCATGAGCATCACCGAGGTCTCGCCGTCCTCCACCCGCAGATGGGAGATATCGAGCCCCTCGGCAGCAAGTGCCTCGCGCATCTTGTCGCCGTACTCGTCCCTGCCGACCACCGACACCGCAGATACCGGCACACCCATACGTGCCAGATGGATGCCCCAGTCGATACCGTTACCGGTCGGATAGAACACGCCGATGTTCTGATAGACGTCCGCGCAGCAGAATCCGGCTGCACATGCTGTGACCCCCATGGTCCCTCCAATCAAAAGCGGGAGGACGGCACGTGCCGTCCTCCCGTTGCAAATCATCAGTCGACGATCGGGGCACCGTGGCCCCACGAACCCTCCATGCCGCACACGGCCGAGGCAAACCCGGCCGCGAAGTCGAGCGCCTGCTCGATCGCCGCGGGACCGCCCTCGCCGCGTTTCTCGGCGTCGAGGTAGCACATGAGGAATGAGGTCAGGAACGAGTCCCCCGCACCCATGGTGTCCCTCATGTCCGTCACGGGTTTTGCCGGCTGGCGGTAGTAGCGCTCGCCGTCGAAGGCGATGCACCCCTCGGCACCCGCCGTGGCCGAGACGAAGCGCGGACCCAGCTTCTGCACCCATGCCAGGCGCTCGCGGATCTCGTCCTCGCCTGCGGCGTCGGCGGCGCTGAAGAACGCGTAGTCGACGTACGGGGCGATCTGCTCATAATACTCGTCGGTGGAATCATCCGAGAAGTCGAACGAGACAGCGATGCCCGCCGCTTTGATCTTGGGCAGTTCGCGCTCGGTGAAGCAGTAGTTGCCCGAATGGACCACGTCGAACTGCTTCATATACGCCAGATCGAAGCGGTCGAGCACGTAGCGCGCGTCGCCACGGATGCCACCCTCGTTCGAACCGAGGAACACGCGGTCTCCGTCGACGACGGTCACGCGGGCCGCGCCGTTCTCACCGATGATCTGTTCGCACTTGACGAGCTCGATCCCCTCGTCTTCCAAGCTGGCGATGACGTGCTCGGCCGCGGCATCGTTACCGAAGATACCCATGTAGGCCGAGCGCGCGGCCCCGCACTTCCTGGCATACACGGCGAAGTTCGTCGCGTTGCCGCCCGGATACATGGTGTGGATATGCTCGTAGCGGTCGACGACGTTATCACCGAACCCGAGCGCATTGACGTTGAAACCCATATGAGTCCCACTCCCTAGTACTCGACGATGCCCATGTAGCGGCGCATGTCGGGGTCGTGATCGAACACCTTGCCGCGGGCCGCACGCAACTCGCAGTTCATGGCATAGAACAGTACCGGATCAAGGTAGGCGCGGACGCTCTCGGGCACGGCTTCCATGCCGTATTCCTTGGCGTCGAGCACCATGAGCGTGTCGGTATGCGTCTTGAGGAACGCGAGCGCGCGCTCGTCCATGGGACGGCACTCACTCGAACCCATCTGCAGGAAGTAGAAGACGCCGTCCTGCGTGGCCTCGAAGGGGCCGTGGAAGTACTCGGCGGAGTGGATATAGCTGCAGTGCTGCCACTGCATCTCCATGAGCGAGCAGATGGCGAAGCCGTAGGTCTGGCTGAAGTTGGGGCCGCTGCCCAGGATGTAGAGGAACTCGTGCTCCTGGCAGAGTTTGGCGAAGCGATCGCCCAGCTCGGCGTTGACCTTCTCGCGCGCGGGCGGCAGGATCTTGTCCATCTGGGCGATGCCGGCGTACAGGTCACCCAGGTGCACATAGCCCTCCTGCTGGTCGAGCAGCTCTCCCGCGAGCGCCAGCGAGATACCGGCGGGCACCTCGGCCTGCGGTACGCCCTCGCCCCACGGATAGACCCACGTGGCCCACTTGCCGTTGTCGATCTTGGAGCCCGCGTTGTCGGTCTGGGCGATCACCGTGGCACCGGCGGCAAGCGCGATCTCGCATCCCTCGATGACCTCGGGGGTATTGCCGCTGTGACTGCAGGCGATGACGAGTGACTTCTTGCCCAGGCGGCGGGGTCGCATGATGTCGAACTCGCGCGCGGTATAGATGTACGAGACGAGCTCGGTGGCCTCGCGCTGCAGCAGCTCGTGCGCAGGGATCAAGTCGATCATGGAGCCGCCGCAGGCGATCCAGTAGACGGAGTCGAAGCCGCCGGTCTTGGCGATGGAATCCTTGATGAAGTCGTGTGCGTTCATAGGTTGGTGTAGTCCTTTCCCTTTTGGGCATCCGCATCGTCAACGCGAACGTCCCCTTGTTGCTTTAATCGATCAGATATTTCTCGAACGCGGCCATGTTCTTGGCATCGGCCGCAGCCGGATCGTCGTAGTAGCGGCCGTCGGTGATCTCTTGCCCGAGCATGCCGTCGAAACCGTGAGCGTTGAGCGTGGATACAAAAGCGTCCATATCGTGCTTACCGTCGCCCCACACCAGGTGACCATAAGGGTCGCCGTCGATGAAGTGCATCTCATGGATGGCGCCGTCGCCAAAGGCGGCAAACCAGTCTTCAAGGGTCTCCCCCGCCACGCCCATCGCGGTCGTGTCGACCATGGGCTGCAGATACGGGCTCGCCACCTCGTCGATCATTCGACGCGCGTCGGCGACCGTGGTGACGAGGTTGCTCTCTTCGGGACGGAGGCTCTCCATGGTAAGCACCAGCCCGTGCTCACCGGCATACTCGGCCAGGATGGACAGATGCTCACGGCTGCGCTTCCACGCCTCCTCACGGTCCTCGTCCCAATCGCCCCAGCCCGAGTTGACCGACATGCGGTCGCAGCCGAGCACCTCGGCGAGCTCGATACCGTGCTTGAAGTACGCCAGGCTGCGCTGCTCATGCAGCGGCTTGCGCGCGCAGTACTGCCAGGGGTATATCACGTTCTCGGGGCACAGCGTCCGGTAGCGCAACCCGCGGTCGGCAGCCTTCTTGGCCAGCACCTCGGCCTCAAAGAACCCGGTATGGTCGAGCGTCACATGGGGCTCGGCGCACCACAGCTCGATGGACTTGAAACCCAAGCGCTGCTGCGTGTCAAGGAAGTAGTCAAGCGACCACATGATGTAGTGGATGTTCATGCCGGCGATCTGCTCGCGCTTGAGCGTCGGCTTGGACATTGATTCGTTCGCCATGGTCGATCCCCCTATTCCGCCTCGTACACGATGCGCCCGTCCGAGACGGTCAAGGCGACACCGAGGTCGCGCGCATCCCAGTAATCGATATCGAAGACGTCACGGTCGAGCACACAGATATCGGCGAGCTTTCCCGCCTCGAGCGTGCCGAGCTCGTCCTCGCGCAAAAGATCGTAGGCACCGCCTGCGGTCCAGGCGCGCAGCAGTTCCACAAGCGTCAGGGCGTTAACCTCGTTGACCGGTAAGCCATCATCGAACAAGCCGGCGCAAGCGCTGTAGATGGAATCGCCCAGGCTCGGCATGAGCAACGGCAGGTCGGTACCGCAGCAGACGGTGCAGCCGGCGTCTTCCATGCCGCGTCGGTTCCAGCTATGGGTCAGGCGTTCCTCGCCGATCTGACGACGCATCATCGACAGGCAGTCCTCACGTGCGTCGAGGGTAAGGATCTGCGGGTAGACCTCGCAGATACCGCCCAGGGCACCGAAACGAGCGAGATCGACGGGATCGGAGTTTTCCAGGTCGGTGATGGCATGGCGTCGAAGCATTCGGCCCTGCGCATCTTTGGGCAGACTGTCGTACAGCGCGACCGTGTGCCGTACCGCCCCGTCACCCTGGCAATGCAGCGAGTAGCGGAACCCTTCGGCATCGATGGCACGCAGTTCGCGCTCGATGAGATCCCATTCGGGATCCTCGACCACCGTCTTGCCGGCTGCCCCAGCGTCGGCACCGGGTTCATAGGGCTCGATCATCTCGGCGAGTCCGGCCCACACACCGCGGTCGGTCATGCGGTTGAAGCCGGAAAATCGCACGAACGGGCCCTGGAAGCGCTCACGGGCAGCACGGGCATACGGCAGGTCGGCCCCGGCGCCGACCGGTTGCGACATCATGGAGACGCGGACCGAAAGCTCACCGGATTCCTCACGCCGAGCCATCTCGTCGGCGAATCCGTAATAGTCGTCGAACGCCATCTCCTTGATGGCGGTGACGCCGCGGGCGTTCAGCATGGCCATGTAGTCGTCGTACCCGGCACGGACTTCGGGAAGCGCCAAGTAGTCGTGCATCATGCGCCAGGTCTTCTCGGCATAGCAAGCGTCGGGCGTGAAGCCGTAGCGTTCACGGGCCGCAGCGTCGAGGACGCAGGTCTCGGCCCCGGGCGTGAAGCACACCGCGGGCACGCTGCCGAGCACCTCATCGAGCGCATGCGCCGTCTGGGCGTTCGCATCGCCCTCGGCCAGTTGAGCAGGCAAGTCGTGCCCGAAAGCGGCAGGGCACGCGGGGTGTTCGGCCTTCCATGCGCGCAGGGCATCCGCCGCTTCCGCCGCGTCCGCAACGCCGCTCAGGTCGGCACCGAGCCTACGCAGGGCCCAACCCGTATAGAAGGTGTGCACATCGATGAGACCGGGCATGACGGTGCGGTCGCCCATATCACGAATCTCGTCGGCAGCAGCCAGATACGGTGCCGCCTCCTCCTCGGTGCCCACAGCCTCGATGCGGTTCCCGCGCACGGCCACGAAGCCGCGAATGGGAAGGTCGCCCGTGCCGGTAAAAACGCTATCGGACGTGATGACCAGGGTTTTCTCGGACATCATGCGCTCCCTACACCGGCAGCAGGCCGGAAATGGCCGTGATGACGAGGCCGAAGACGACCATGAAGATGAAGAACTTCCAGATGGTCTTCCACCACTGGCCGAAGGAGATCTTGGCTACGGCCAGACCTGCGACGGTCATGCCGGCGACAGGGCTGATGGTGTTGATGGTCTGGTTGGCGAACTGCAGCGCAGTGACGGCAGCCTCGGGGTTGAGCCCCATGAGCTCGGTCAGCGGACCCATGACGGGCATGGTGAGCGCAGCGAGGCCGGAGCTGGAGGGAACCAGGAACGAAAGCAGGCAGAGTACGATGTACATGAATGTGGTGTACACGGCCGCAGGGGCACCGGCAAGTGCGGTGGCGAGCGCCTGAAGGATGGTGTCGATGATCATGCCGCCCTCGGCGATGACCAGGATGCCGCGGGCGATGCCGATGACGACGGCCGCGTAGGCGAAGTCGGCGAGGCCCTTGACGAACTCCTCAGCGATCGTCTGCTGGTCCAATCCGCCCAGGACACCGGCGAGCACGCCCATGCCGAAGAACACGGCCGAGATCTCGTCCATATACCAGCCCTGGATGACGAGGCCCCACACGATGATGCCCATGCCCACGGCGAAGTCGACGAGCACGAGCTTCTGGCGCGTGGTGAACTCCTCCTCGATGGAGGCGTCGGTCACCGAGAACTCGATGCGCTTGGCCTTGTCGTCCTCATAGGTGATGGAGGAGGTGGGGTCCTTCTTGACGCGACGGGCGTAATGCATGGCCCAGGCGATGCCCGCGGCCGTGAAGATCACCCACGCGATGGCGCGCAGCCACAGCTGCGGGTTGCCCTCGATACCGATGACGCCTTGCGCGATCAAGACGTTGAACGGGTCGATGGTCGAAGCGCAATATCCCAGGTTGGGACCGAGGAAACAGATGATGAACGCCGTCATGGAGTCATACCCGATCCCCATCATGATGGGGATGAAGATCGCGTAGAACGGCAGCGCCTCCTCGGACATACCGAACGTGGTGCCGCAGATGGACAGCAGCGTCATGGTGATCGGTATGATCAGGATGTCCTTGTCCTTGAGCTTTCTGACCACGCGGCTCATGCCGGCATTCAGGGCGTTCGTCTTGGTGATGATGGCGAACGAGCCACCGATCAACAGGACGAACGAGACGACGTCGGCCGCCGCCTGAATGCCCTTGGTGGGCGCCTGGAGCACCGCGAAGATATCCTGGCCAAGGTTGACCTCTTCGCCGGTATCGGGGTCGACATAGTTCTTGTCGACCTGCTTGTAGGTGCCCGCTACGGCGACTTCGCGCTCGCCGGCAGCGGTGGAGATGGTCTTGCGCTGGTACTGGCCCGAGGGAACGATCCACGTCAAAACGGCAAAGACCACGATCAGCAAGAACATGATCGTGTAGACGTGCGGCAGTTTGAATTTGAATCGTCTCTTGGGCTTCTCTGTTGCGTGTTCGGACATCGTTACCTCCTATGGTCTGATATCCCGGCAGTACCGCCTGTAACGTATTTGCAACATACGTTCTATGACGTTCTATACGGTACCAGCGTCTTTTCTTTCCAGCAACGTTGTTTCAAAGAGATGTCGCCGTATCGTCGGTGAGCGGCGGACTAGCCCGCGCGAGCGGCATGGAAAGACCCGGCCGCCCTGTTGGCGACCGGGTCTGGAATTCAGTTGACAGGTTGTGGAGACGAGCGCTCGACTCAATCAGATGTCGAACACGTATCGTGACCCCACGATACGCTGGCGCCCGATGATAAGAGGATGCCCCTCTTGATCGCGGAAAAAGGCCTCCATGTAAAAGAGTGGTTCCCCCGCGGGGACCTTGAGCACCCGAGCCGTCTCGACGTCGGCGCGACAGATCTCGAGCGTGCAGGGGACGGAGGTAGTGGGCGCGCGGCCCGTCGTATCGGCTACGAGCTTGAAGATTGAAATATCTGAAAGGTCGGCCTTCTGAAGGTAGCCATGATCGCAAAGCAGGAACGCATTGTTTTCGAGCATGATGGGGACGCCGTCGGCCGTTCGGATGCGCTCTATGACAACGAGCTCGCTGCCCTCATCGACCCCGAAAAAGGAAGCATCGGCCGGCGTCGCCTTGACGACGTGACGTGCAAGGACACGGGCCCCGGCCGTCATCCCGTTCGCCGCACAGGCATCGGTAAAACTCTCGACATCGCCACGCTGGCGGATCTTGCGCTTGAGCTTGGGGGCATTTACAAACGTGCCGCGGCCCTGCTGCTTGGTGAGATAGCCCTCTTGGACAAGCTCTTCGACAGCGCGACGCACGGTGACGCGCCCCACCTGGTAGGCATCGGCGAGCTCGAACTCCGTGGGGATCTTCGAGCCCGGCGCATATACGCCCGTGTCAATATCGTTTTTGATCACATCCATGACCTGCTGATACAGCGGGATAGCCGCCGTCGGGTCAAACACGTTCTTTTCCACGGCCATGCGTCCCCCGTTCTTGCCGGTATCTGGCTTCAACTATAGCGCAAGGGCAACCGACGGCATGGAAACCGCCGTTCGTATCCGAACCGCAGGAAAATCGACCCTAATAATGCTACTCAAAGTAGGTTATTAAGAACAATTTCAGCGGACACAAGAGGCTGCACAGTGACCGACAACATGCTGAAAATCGCCTGATTCCGGTCCAGAAAAAGCAATGTCCTCGCGAATTGTGTACGCAGCGGACAAACTTAATGCACCCCGAGCGCGAGAAGCCATCTTGGCAGTCGGTTTTCGCGGCCCCGAAGTCATCGGGTTAACGCTACAGCCGCTCCCCCACCGTCAACAGGTCGGGAATCTGGTCGATGATCGTATCGGCTGCAGCCTGCGAGAACCCGAAGCGGTCTTCGCGCTTGGCAATCACCGTCAGCCCAGCTCGCTTGCCGGCAGTGATGCCGTAAACCGAATCCTCCACGCAGCAACAGTCCTCGGGCGGCAGCCCCAGCAGATCCATCGCATGCAGATAGATATCGGGCTCGGGCTTGCTCTTCTCGAACTGGTCCCCCGAGGTGATCGACTCAAAGCAGCCGCGGATTCCGCATTCGTCCAGCACCTGGTAGATGTTGTTAATAGGCGAGGACGAGGCCAGCGACACCCGCACGCCATGGCGCCTAAGCTCATCGAGCGTCTCGCGCACACCGGGGTTCAGCAACGCGGCGTAGTCGACGGTGAATTGGCTTGACCACTCGTCGAACTTCTTCTCGGCCTCGATGGGGGTGAAATCCCCCAGCCCCGCCCGCTTATGCCAGTCGGCCATCATGACCTGGAAGTCCTGATGCGACGCGCCCACAGTGGCCATGCGCTCTTGCGCCGTGACGTCGATTCCCAGGTAATCCACGAACATATCCAGTTCGTGCTGGTAGTAATACTCGGTGTCGACGATCACGCCATCCATATCGAAGATGACGGCCTTGAAGGGAAACGCGGACATGGGGCTCCAATCGGTTGGGTCGCTGGGGTCTGCCGGTTTAGCCCAGCAGCTTATCGAGGGCGAGCGCGATGCCGTCCTCGTTGTTGGACGCGGTCACCATCTGCGCCGCGGCCTTAGTCTCGTCTATGGCGTTGCCCATGGCCACGCCGGTACCGGCCCATTCGAGCATAGAACGGTCATTCTGGCCGTCGCCGAACGCGATGACCTCGGACGCGTCGATACCGATCTTAGGCAGCGCGCCGGCGAGGGCACGGGCCTTGTCGATACCGGGCGCGGTGTATTCGAAGTACCAGTCGGCCGTGAACATACCGGACAGCGTCTCCTTGAAGGGGGCGTACATCTCCTGGTAATGCGCTTGCAGGTAGTCGGGGTCTCCAGCGGTGAGCACCTTGTCCACCGGGCCGGCGTCGACCAGATCGAGCAGGCTATCGACCTCGTGGATCTTGAGGTCGCAGGCATCGCGCTCGTACTTGACGATATTCTTCTGCGAGCCGTCGGGCAGCGTGAGCATGCAACGGTAGGCGTCCTCGACGTACAGGCTGTCCCCCTCGGTTGTGATCCAGGGGATGACGTCGAAGTCCCTCAGGTGGATGAGCAGGCGGCGCAGCTCGTCGGCAGGCATCGCCTGGTCGAAGAGGACCTCGTTCGTCTGCGCGTCGACCACATGGGCGCCGTTGAACGCGACGAGCAGGCCATCGTGCGTGGAGATCTCGAGCTGGGAGGCCAGGCGGCGCAACCCCTGCACGGGACGGCCGGATGCCAAGATGAGCTTGATGCCGCGCTCCTGCACCTCGAGCAATTTCTCGCGCGTACGCGGGCTGATCACCTTGTCGTCGTTCGTCAGGGTTCCGTCGATATCCATCGCGATCGCTTTGATTGCCATAGCAAGCTCTTTCCTGTCGGGGCCGGTGCTCTGGACATGGTACCGTGCCCGACCGCACGCGATTGCAGGTCCTGCCGTTCATCACGCATGTTCCGAACAATATTGGTATCAGATTGTAATGCAGTTGTTCCATTTTTCAACCGTCAGGGCGGCGCAGCCGGCCATAACATTCTTTTCGTGTCCGCACCCTCTGTTACAGTGCAACCGTCAAGCACAAGCAGTACGGATTTCAGCACATCAGAGGTAAGGACCAGCATGAACACCAGCATCACAGCAACCGAATAGGGCGACCATCCCTGATCGGGCACCGCATTCGACGGACTCGAAGCCCCGTCAAACGACCCCGCACATCGACACCTTACGCACAGTACACACAGCAGACGTTGGCGGCCCAGCCGCCTCAGCACATCAGATCGGATACAGCATGACACACGATGACACTCCCCTTGCAACCCGAATCAACCTGGCACGTGACAGCGACCGCACCGCCCACTATGCGGCCTGCGCCCTCAAAACGTTCGGCCGCATGCCGTACGCCACCCTGTTGCAGCACCATCGCGGCATTGTCACGGAATGCCGTGGCATCTGCAAGACGAGCGTGTTCGCCTGCCTTATAGGAGAAGACGCGGACATCTCGGCACGACGGCGCCGAAGCGTCGGACGCCTGGCGTATTTCTCGGCATCCCTTGCCATAGAGGCCGAGCGCACCCGCGACGCCTCGCTGAAGCGTCGCGCCTCCGAGGCCAGCGACTTTCTGGCCAACGCGCTCGGTCAGGCCCTGGAGGACATGCCGACCGGTCTGGCAATGTGGGAACGGGATGCATACGCCCACAGCCGAGCGATGAACGCAGCAAGGTGCCGGCAGGCGACGATCATCGACTACCGCCATCTCAATCACCTGACGCTCAAACTCGACGCCGACGCCCGTACCGTCCGCGCCGCTCTCGACGTCTTGGGGCTGCTGACGCTGGGCGATATCGCCGCCGGGCTCGAGATACTCGCCACAGACCATCCTGTCTGTTTGGAAGCCATGCAGGCCCGCAACGCCAAGCTGCGCCGGGCCTGGTTCGAAGACGAGGCAGAAGGACACGGTCTGCAGGAGATCGGCTCGAACCTCACCGCGTTGCAGCAGGAGAACATCGCGGCGAACCGCGGACACCCCGACCGGCTTGCCGCAGGCCTGCAGCTGGACCTCGTCCGGCCCCTCGCCCTGCTCTACAGCTGCGGGGCCCTCGACCCTGACGAACGTCAACCGAAACGCAAGACCGTCCTCGAGCGCAAGCTCGCCCAGATGTCCCGCTAGATTGGAGCGCCATGACCGCAACCACACCTTTCATCAGCCCTTATACCATACGAGAGACCGCAAACGGGGTCTCGCTCACCTCCGTGTACGACGAGATGCTCACGCGCCGCAAGCTATCCGTCGTCGGCGAGATCGATTCCGCCATGGCCCACGATATCTGCCAGCAGGTCCGCCTGCTCGAGGCGACAGACCTGGCAGCCCAGATCACCGTGTTCGTCGCGAGCCCGGGCGGGTCGGTCCGCGCCGGTCTCGCCATCTACGACACGCTGCGCCTGGTGTCCTGCCCCATCAGGACAGTATGCCTGGAGCTGGCCGCCTCCATGGGTTCGATCGTCTTCGAGGCCGGCGACCGCCGCGAGATGGCGCCGCACGCCGAGCTCATGATCCACGACCCGCTCATCCCCCAGGGCGCCGGCGGATCGGCACTCGCCCTTCAGGAGACGAGCCGCCGCCTCATGGAGACGCGCAAGACGCTCACCGCTATCCTTGCCGGCCGCAGCGGCCTTTCCGCCAAACGCGTCAACGTCCTGTGCGCAAAAGACACCTACCTGTCGGCGAGCCGCGCTGTCGAGCTCGGCCTCGCCGACTCGATCATCGACTCCCGCAAATCCCATAAGGAGGCCTTCCATGCCTAACACGATCCTCGCTGCGGACCGTACGCTTTCCTGCGACACCCGCGCGACCGGTCTGAACAACAATCTGCTCGTCATCGGCCCGTCCGGTTCGGGCAAGACGCGCCATGTCCTCAAGCCGAACCTGCTCGAGATGGGCTCGAGCTTCATCGTCCTCGACACCAAGGGTACCCTCGCCCGCGAGATGGGCCCGATGCTCGCCTCGCACGGTTACCGCGTCGAATGCCTCGACTTCGCCGACCTTTCCGCAGAGGCGTCCCGTCCGCTTCCGCCCGAGGTGCACCGCACGGGATACAACCCCCTCGCCTTCGTCCGGTACAACGCCGCGGGCGCGCCCGTCCAGCAGGACATCATCTCGATCGCCCGGGCGATCTGCCCGGTGGAGGACGAGTCGCAGCCGTTCTGGGACCACGCCGCCTCGAACCTTCTTGCCTGCCTGATCGCCTACGTACTGGAACAGCTGCCCGAACGCGAACGCCACTTCGGCTCCGTCGTGACACTCGCCGAGCACCTTGAGGACAAGGTGACCGTCCGTCTGCTCGACGAGCTCGAGGCGACCGCTCCCGCGAGCTTCGCGCTCGCCCTCTGGCGGCGCTATGCGCCCACCCTCACGGCCGAGAAGATGCACGCGAGCATCAGCGGCATTCTGGCCGAGAAGATCATGTGTCTGGGATTCGACGGGGCGCGCGACCTCTGCACCAGCGCCCATCGGATCGATTTCGCGCATCTGGGCCGCGAACGCCGCGCGCTCTTCGTGACCGTGAACGATATCGACCGCAGCCTCGACCCGCTCACCGGACTTTTCGTGACGCAGGCGTTCACGACGCTCATCCGCGAGGCGGACGCGCAGCCGGGCGGCCGCCTCCGCGTGCCCGTTCGGCTGATACTCGACGACTTCGCCAACCTGAACATCCCCGACATCGACGGCATCCTCGCCGTCATCCGCAGCCGCGAGATCTGGTGCACGCTGCAGCTGCAGTCCGTGAACCAGCTGGAGGCCATCTACGGCCGCCCGCGCGCGCTGTCCATCATGGGCAACTGCGATACGCACCTGGTGCTGGCGTTTCAGGATATCGAGAGCGCCCGCTGCTATGCCGAGCGCGCGAACAAGCTCGCCTCGACGTTGCTTGCCACCCCACTCGACCGCTCGTGGCTGTTCATCCGCGGAAGGGCGGGCGAACAGGTGCGCCGTTACGAGCTGACATCGCACCCGCGCTATGCGGAACTGGCCGAGGCGGTCTCGGCGAAGGAAGCCACGAAAACCTTGCCGTGGGAGCGCCCTCTCCTAGGTGTCGACGCGGAACCGACGCCGGCATAGCGTAGTATGGAGCCATTCAAGAACCCCCGGAGCGAAAGCCGAGCATGACCGAATCTTTCATCGCCTATGACGACGGCGGGCTGTTCCGCCCGTACCTGCAGATACCCGCCCTGACCGAGACGCTGGTCCGCCGGCTCGCGACCAGCGCCGACCCCACGCGTTGGCTCTGCGAGCACATCACCGTCGATTTCTCCGTTGAGGACGACGGGGCGCAGCGGCATGCCGACTACGACAACCCCGAGGCGCGGCTGCGCTACACGCTCCAATACGTCTACGCCTATGGCTACGAGTACTACCTCATGTACCGCGACGTGCTGCACGACATGATCAAGCGGGCATTCGTCCCACCGGTCATCACGATCACCTCGATCGGATGCGGAAACGGCGTCGACTACTGGGGCTTCACGAACGCGTGCGCCAACATGCATCCCAGGCTTCGTGAGCTCACCGGGCGCTCGTTCCAGCCCGCAAGCTACCGCGGCATCGACAAGTTCGATTGGTCGGACTGCCGGTTTCCCCTCCTCGCTGCCCACGAGTGGAGCCATGCGGGCACCGCGGGCAGTGCCTATCGAACCGTCGATGCGGCCGAGTACCTCAACGGACCGCTCGGCGATGCCGACGGCGCCTGCGATAGCGACGTGTTCGTGTTCCCCAAATCGGTCAACGAGCTCGAGAGTTCCCTGCCGGACCTGGAACGGTTCTTTCGACGCGTCGCGTGCCAGAGCACCCGCGAGCGCATCTACCTCTGCGTATGCCCACCGCATACGCCCGGCGTCGAGAAGGAGACGGACGAGCACGGAACCTGGGCGACCGACGGACAGGCGTTCCAGTTCACGCTCGCTATAGCCCGCGCGCTCAACGACGGCTTCGAGCTGGGCGATATCTACAACGGCGAGACGTATCGCGAGAAGACCTACATAGACGAGCACGTCAAAACCAGCGGCACCGGGTGGAAAGCGTCGCTCCACCGCACCCCGGGGCCGGTGACGGACGCGCTCGAGCGTCTGGGTGCGCTTTCCGAGCTCTGTCCCGCCCGCGGCACCTGCGAGGCCTTCCCGTGCCCGGTGGACCGCAAGCCGATGCTCACGGCCAAATACATCTCCTATCACGTCGTCACGTTCGACCGTCGGGAGCGACCATGATCGTCAGCGCAAGTCGGCGCACGGACATACCCGCGTTCTTCTCGGATTGGTTTCTCAACCGACTGAAAGAAGGCTTCGTGTGCGTCCGCAACCCCATGAGGCGCGAGCAGATAAGCCGCATCCCGCTCTCCCCCGACGTCGTGGACTGCATCGTCTTCTGGACGAAGAACCCGATACCCTTGCTCGACCGGCTCGACGCCCTTGGCGATTACCCGTTCTACGTCCACGTGACGCTGACTGGCTATGGGCACGATATCGAGCCCCGGATTCCCGACAAGCCTCGAGAGTTGCTGCCCGGGATCATCCACCTGGCAGACGAGATCGGCCCGGACCGCATCACCTGGCGCTACGACCCCATCCTGTTCAGCGCGAAGTACACACCCGCATATCACCTGCACGCCTTCGAGCGCATCGCGTCGTCGCTTGAGGGACACGTGGAAAGCGTCGTCATCAGCTTTGTGGACATCTACGTGAAAAACCGCCGGAACATGGCGGCATGTGGCGTCTGCGATCTGCCCGAACACGAGCTCTACGAGTTCGCAACGGCGCTCTCGCGTATCGCCCGCTCGCATGGCATGGATATCGGCACCTGCGCGGAGGGCATCGACCTTGCCGCCTGCGGCATCGGGCATAGCGCCTGCATCGATCGCGGGCGCATCGAGCGACTTGCCGGCGGGATGCTCGACGCGAAGAAGGATCCCGGGCAGCGCGCAGCCTGCCGCTGCATCGAGAGCGTCGACATCGGCACGTACAACACCTGCCCCCATGGGTGCGCGTACTGCTACGCCAACTACAGCCCGCAGGCGGTCAAGGCGGCGCTCGCGCGGTACGACCCGCGCTCCCCGCTGCTCTGCGACCGGCTGCTCCCCGGCGACGTCGTCACCGAGCGACACGTGGCGTCGTTGATCAGCCGACAGGAAACGCTCGGCATATAGGGCTTCTTCAACGTAAAACGGCCTTCCGTATCAGCACAATACGGAAGGCCGTTTGCAGATGAGACAGTTGAGTCTGACGAAAGTGTCTCAGAGTTACTTGCGGTGAGCGCGGTAGAAGTCGATGAGCGCCTGGGTGGAGGCGTCCTGCGCGTCCTTGGCGGCGTCGTCGTGGAACGCCGGGGTGATCTGCTTGGCAAGCTGCTTGCCAAGCTCGACGCCCCACTGGTCGTAGGAATCGATACCCCACACGGTACCCTCGACGAAGGTGATGTGCTCATAGAGCGCGATGAGCTCGCCCAGCGCGAACGGGGTCAGCGTGTCGCCCAGGATGGACGTGGTCGGGCGGTTGCCGTCGAACACGCGGGCCGGAACCATCCACTCGGCCGTGCCCTCGGCGCGGACCTCGTCGGCCGTCTTGCCGAAGGCGAGCGCCTTGGTCTGGGCGAGGAAGTTGC
>ERZ808240.2097-NODE-2097-length-22815-cov-5.215641_pt1 | contig 22815 bp, 14 predicted proteins | sample MGYA00521084_ERZ808240 | MGnify/ENA primary metagenome ERZ808240 (study PRJEB31516, sample SAMN03275571) | gut metagenome | biome: mammalia-associated habitat; material: feces | host: Papio cynocephalus | place: Kenya | collected 2012-08-06 ...
ATGGCATACGAGCAGGCGCGGGGAATGTGGCAGGCGCAGTGCGACGCCGCCGAGCAGCATGGCCACGGTGCAAGCGGGAAGCCTTCGCGGGCATTGCCTGGCGCTGCGCTATGCTTGGCCGCTGCATGCGCCGTCGTTGCGTTTGCGCTGGCAGTGTTCGTGCCCCAGGCATTGCCCGTCGCCTTCACGTCTATGGTGGTTGCCGTGTGCTTCGCTGTGGTTGGAGTTGTTGCCTTGCTCCGCGCCAAGCCTGATGCGCCGTCGGCCCGCACCGATGTTGATTCCGCCCGCGCCGCAATGGTCGCATGCAAGTCGACGCTCGATTCGCGCGAGGGCGAGGCCATGGCGCTCGCTGACCACGTTCGCGGCATGCTTGCTTCTGTGAATTTCCCCACGCGCGCAACGAACGCGCGCGATGCGCTGCGAGACCTCGACGCCATGAATGCGGCCCGCGCTGCCGACGCTCGCGTCGAGCAAGCGAAGGGCCATGCGCGGCTTCGCCGCGACAAGGCCGCGGAAGATCTAGAACGCCTCGTGGCGCATCGCGCCCAATGCCTTGCCGCTGCCGGGCTGGACGACTCCGCAACGCTTGAAGATATTGAAGCTGCGGCGAGTTCGGTCGCGCGCGTGCGCGACGACTGCGACGCCGCCTTGGCGCGCATGAATTCCCGCATCGGCCAACTTCGGCAAATTCTTTCCGACGGCGAGCGCGAAACCGAGCTCGACCTGCTGAAAACGCAGCGTGCGCAAATCGTCACGCGGCAAAACGAATCGGCCGAAGACCTGGCGCGTTTGCTGCTGGCCCACCGCATGGTGGCGGGCGCCATCGATGCATGGGGCACGGAAAGCCAGCCCGAGGTGTACGCGAAGGCGTCGCACCTCATGTCGCTGATGACGAGCGGCGCGTGGACGGGCGTCTCGATCGACGGGTCGGATGTGTGCGCGGTCGATTCGTTCGGTGCGCGGTTTGCGCCACGGTTCCTGTCGCTTGGCACATGCCAGCAGCTCTACCTGGCCTTGCGCATTGCGCTTTTGGAATGCGTGCCCGAGGTTGGCCGGGCGATTCCCGTGTTGTGCGACGACATTTTGGTGAACTTCGACGACGGCCGCCGAGCCGGTGCCGCCCGCGCGCTGGCTGAACTGGCGCAAACCAGGCAAGTCATCGTGTTCACCTGCCATAAGGAGGTCGTGAGCACATTTACCGAACAGTCCAAGCACATGCATGTTTTAGAGCTATAATCACACGGTTCTGCTTTATTTGAATCGGCAATCGAAAGGACCATTATGCCGAACGTCGTGTTGGTCGGAGCCCAGTGGGGCGACGAAGGAAAAGGCAAGGTCACCGACCTCATCGCCCGTGACTTCGACTATGTGGTGCGCTACCAGGGCGGCAACAACGCCGGCCATACCGTTATCCACGGCGACAAGAAGCTCGCTTTGCACCTCATTCCCTCGGGCATCATGTATGAAACGGCCGTGCCGGTCATCGGCAACGGCGTCGTGGTGAACCCGCAGGTGCTGGTCGAGGAAATGCGCATGCTCGAGGGCGAAGGCCTCTCGTGCGAGCGCCTGAAGATTTCTTGCGATGCGCACGTCATCATGCCTTACCACATCGAGCTGGACAAAGCGTCCGAGTTCCGTTTGGGTAAAAACGAAATCGGTACTACGAACCGCGGCATCGGCCCGTGCTACCAGGATAAAGCCGCGCGCAGCGGCATTCGCATCCAAGACCTGCTCGACGAGCATGTGTTCCGCATGAAGGTTGAGGCGGCGCTGGAAGTGAAGAACGCCATTTTGGAGAAGGTGTACGGCAAGCGCACGTTTACCGTCGACGAGATTTGCGAGGCCTATCTGCCGTATGCCGACATTATCCGTCCTCATATGGCTGAGACCGCGCAGCTGCTCAACGATGCCTTGCGCGACGGCAAGCATATTCTGTTCGAGGGCGCGCAGGGCACCCTGCTCGACATCGATCACGGCACCTATCCGTTCGTTACCAGCTCTTCGTGCTGCGCGGGCGGCGCAGCCACCGGTTCGGGCGTTGGCCCCACGGCAATCGATCGCGTTCTGGGCATCCAGAAGGCGTACGTCACGCGCGTCGGCGCGGGTCCGTTCCCGACCGAGCTCGTGTACCCCGAAAATGGCGGCGAAGGCCAAGATGCCATCGATGGCGACCTGCTGTGCGCCGAGGGCCACGAATACGGCGTAACCACGGGCCGCAAGCGTCGCTGCGGTTGGTTCGATGCGGTTATTGCGCGCTATGCCGCCGAGGTTAACGGCCTTACCGATATCGCGCTTACCAAGCTCGATGTGCTTTCAGCCTTCGACGAACTGAAGATTTGCGTTGCCTACGAGTGCGACGGCAAAACGTACGATTACTTCCCCATGCAGCAAAGCGTGTTGTTCCATGCCAAGCCGGTGTACAAGACCATGCCCGGTTGGAAGGGTGAAGACATCACGAAGGCGAAGTGCTTCGAGGACCTGCCGAAAAACGCGCAAGCCTACATCGAGGAACTCGAGCGTCTGTCGGGCGTGAAGGCCACCATCATCTCGGTCGGCCCCGACCGCGACCAGACCTTCACCCGTGGTTGGTAGCATGGGCAGTCATAGTACGGCTGACATATCGATTGCATAAAGAATTGAAGACCCGAGGGCCGTTTTCGGCTCTCGGGTTTCCGCGTATCTAAGCGTATTTTGAGAAAGGAAACATTCGTGAACGTTTTGGTGCTTGGTTCGGGCGGCCGCGAGCATGCCCTTGCATGGGCCATTGCGAAATCGCCGCGCCTCGATGCGCTGTTCGTCGCCCCGGGCAACGGCGGCACGGCGGCCATCGCGAAGAACGTCCCGCTCGACATTAACGATGCCGAGGCCATTATCGGCTTCTCGCGCGACGAAAACATCGACCTGGTGGTTATCGGTCCCGAGGCCCCGCTTGTCGCGGGCGTCGCCGACGCCATTCGGGCTGCCGGCATCGCCGTGTTCGGCCCGAACGCCGCTGGCGCGCGCCTCGAAGGTTCCAAAAGCTTCTCGAAGGAATTCATGCTGGCCCACGGTCTTCCCACGGCGCGCTACAAGAAGTGCGCCAGCGAAGCCGAGGCCATGGAATACCTGCGCGAAGTTGGCGCTCCCATCGTGGTGAAGGCCGACGGTTTGGCCGCGGGCAAGGGCGTCGTCGTTGCGGAAGACATGGAAGAAGCCGAAGAAGCCGTGCGCGATTGCTTCGCGGGCGATTTCGGCGAGGCCGGCAGCATCGTGGTTATCGAGGAAATGCTCGAAGGCCCCGAGTGCAGCATGCTGGCATTCCTTGCGGGCGGCAAGGCGCTGGCCATGCCGTGCGCGCAAGACCACAAGCGCGCTTTCGATGGCGATTTGGGCCCGAATACGGGCGGCATGGGCGTGTATTCGCCGGTGCCGTGCGTCACGCCCGAGCAAGAAGCGCAAATGCGCGAAATCATGGCGAACGCCGCTGCCGCTACGGCCGCCGAATTCGAGGACGCCTACACGGGCGTGCTGTACGGCGGTTTCATGCTGACGGCCGAGGGCCCGAAGCTGCTCGAGTTCAACGCTCGTTTCGGCGACCCTGAAACGCAGGTCATCATGCCGCGCCTGCAGTCCGACGCCCTGGAGGCGTTTTATTTGGTGGCCACGGGCAAACTCGATGCGCTTGACCTGTGCTGGACCGACCAAGTTGCCGTGTGCGTGGTGTTGGCGAGCGACGGGTACCCGGGCCATTACGAGAAGGGCAAGGTTATTTTGGGCATCGAAGAGGCCGAGGCGCTCGAGGGCGTTACGGTGTTCCATGCCGGCACGACGTTCAACCAAGACGGTGAGCTGGTGACCAACGGCGGCCGCGTGCTGAACGTGGTTGCGCTTGCCGACACCTTCGAAGACGCGCGCGAGCTCGCCTACGAGGCCTGCGACAAAATCAACTTCGAAGGCAAGCAATACCGTCGCGACATCGCGCTGCGCGCGCTGGAGGCGTAATCCATGCTGAGTGAACGACTGCTTACGACGGCTGTGCGTTCGTGCGCCACGCGCTTCATGAACATCAAGCCGTGCACCGAGCCGCGCATTCCCGGCCCTAATCCAGGTCAGCGCTATATGCTGTATGCGCACGTGCCATTCTGCGAACGCCTGTGCCCGTATTGCAGCTTCAATCGTTACCCGTTTTCCGAGAAGCGCACGGTGCCGTACTTCAAGAATCTGCGCGCCGAGCTCATGATGGTGAAAGAACTGGGCTACGACTTCGACTCGCTGTACATCGGCGGCGGCACCCCTACCATCATGATCGATGAACTGTGCGATTTCATCGATTTGGCGAAGCGCGAATTCTCGATCAAAGAGGTGTCGTGCGAGACGAACCCGAACCACCTTATTCCGGAATATCTCGACAAGCTGCAGGGCCGCGTCGACCGCCTCAGCGTAGGCGTGCAGAGTTTCGATGACGGCCTGCTGAAGCAGATGGACCGTTACGAGAAATACGGTTCGGGCGAGAGCATCTTGAAGTCCATCAAGGTGGCGGCGCCGTATTTCAAGTCGCTGAACGTCGACATGATTTTCAATTTCCCCGCGCAAACCGAAGAGATTCTGCGCCGCGATTTGGAGATGGTCATCGAAGGCGGCAGCGGTCAAACCACGTTTTATCCGCTGATGGCCTCGCCGTCGGTCGAGCGCTCGCTTGCTCGCACTGTGGGCAAGGTCGACTACGATCGCGAGCAGCGCTTCTACGAGATTATCTCGGAAACGCTCGCCGGCGGCAGCGATTCGCCCTATGTGCATGGCAGCGCTTGGACGTTCAACAAGCGCGAGGACGATGCGCCCGCAACGAAAACCCCTGGTGACGGGCAGATGATCGACGAATACATCGTCGATTACGAGGAGTACCCGGCAATCGGCTCGGGCGGCATGACGTATCTGGGCGCCACCCAGTACGTGAACACGTTCAGCGTGCGCGAATACAACCAGGCCATCGAGAACGGCCGCATGTCGCTTATGGGCAAAGCCGAGTTCAGCAAACATAACCGCATGCGTTACCGTTTCATGATGCAGCTGTTCGGTTTGCGTTTGGATAAAAAGCAGTGGAAGGCCGACTTCGGCTGCAGCGTTGCGGCGGGCTTGCCGGTCGAATACGCGTTCATGAAGATGAACGGCGCGTTCGATGTCGACAATGATGAAGAAATCACGCTTACGCCGAAGGGCCGCTATCTGATGGTGGTCATGATGCGCCAGTTCTTCATCGGCGTGAACAATCTGCGCGACCAGGCGCGCAGCGCGCTTCCCAAGGAAGAACGCGACTTGCTCTTTGGAGCAGGCTGCGCCATGAAGGACGAATAGGGTTTGAAAACAATGGTGCATCTATAGTAAACTGTAGATGCACCAGCGAAACCCGGTGGGATTACAGGTCACGGGCGGAGCCAGTGCTAGCGATTAAAGAGCCGGTTGCACCCGGTTCTTTTTATATCCCCTGGTCTTCGCCCACTCGCTTATTTTTCTTTCGGTCATGCAAATCGGCGGCCATAAGAAGCACCGCCAACCAGTTCGGCAAAGCCGACAAAATGAGGGCAAGAATTTCTTTCAGCATAAGGCATCGCCTCTTCCTGCAGATAGTAGGGGAGGCTCCGCCCGCGTTGGACTTCGCTGGCGCGGCGTATTGTATCATGGTGGAGTTCTTCAGGCGCAAGCGCTGTTATTGGGATAGAGAACCGTCTCCGGCTCCGGTATCATTTCCGCAGATGAAAGGCTGAATTCAAAAATATTCAAAAAAGTTCTTGCGTTAAGGTACTTGGGTCTGTAATATATATATCTGCGTTTGACGCACCTGGTCAGGTAGCTCAGTCGGTAGAGCAGGGGATTGAAAATCCCCGTGTCGGGGGTTCAAGTCCCTCTCTGACCACCATTCGAATTTGAAAGCCGCTCGAAAGAGCGGCTTTTTCAAAGCGTTAGCGCGGGCCTGTAGCTCAGTTGGTTAGAGCGCACGACTGATAATCGTGAGGTCACAAGTTCGAATCTTGTCAGGCCCACCATCGGATTTAAAAGCTCGGCTTTCAGCCGAGCTTTTTTGTTGCCTCTGCGCCGAATTCTGGCGGCGCATTTCGGGTTCAGCCTTCGGTTCGCGTACCGAAGTACGCGTCGCCTCTGCTTCGCCCGAACCGCACTCGCCAGAATTCGGCTCGCTGACTTTTTGTGCGAATGCGGCTCTCTCTGGATTGCTTTCCTGCTTGTCCTTGCCCAACGTGTTGTTGCCTTGCCTTCATGTTCTTGTGGGTACATCTGGACCGTTGCTCTGGAGAGGGTATGCGGGACAACTCCCGCATGGTTGGTTGCGGCAAATTTTTTTAAAAAAGTTGTTGCGAATAGGTTAAGGTTCGTTGTAATATAGCCAAGCGCTTTTAGCGCGGGCCTGTAGCTCAGTTGGTTAGAGCGCACGACTGATAATCGTGAGGTCACAAGTTCGAATCTTGTCAGGCCCACCACCTTTATTTAATAAACGCCCCACCGTGAGCCACGAGCCGGTGGAGCGTTTATTGCATACGGGGAATTAGCTCAGCTGGGAGAGCGCGGGCTTTGCAAGCCTGAGGTCAGGGGTTCGATCCCCCTATTCTCCACCACGAATAATGTCGCAGGTCAAGTTGATGGCCTGCGATTTTTTTATTTTGGGAATATGTAGGTCGAAATAGCCTGTTCAGGCATTGTATAATTTTCGGCCGTATGTTTCCGTGGGTTGATGAAAGGGGTTGCGTGAACCGTACCGAAGCGCTCAATATTCTTGGGCTCGACGATGACGCGTCGGCAGCCGACATCAAATCGGCCTATCGCGAATGCGTGCAAATTCTGCACCCCGATCGCTTTGCGAACAATAAAAAGCTGCAAGACCGCGCTACCGAGCAGTTCAAGCGCCTGCAAGACGCCTATGACTATCTGAACAGCGCCAGCGGTTCGAAGCAAAGCCGCAGTTCGGCTCGGCCTCGCCAGGCGTATTCCGCTCGCGAGGCGCAGCTTGCTGGGCTCGAGGCGGCGCGCACGCAGCTCGTGGCTCAACGCGATGCCCTTGTCGACGAACGCCGCAACGCCATCATCATGATAGCGGCCGGCGCCATCATTGCGCTGTTCTTGCGTCGCATCGTATGGGCGGCGGGCCTTGCGGGAACATTGGTTATTTGGGGTATTGTCACGCTCGCAGGGGCGTGCAGGAATATCACGACGCTCGACGAGCATCTCGGCGAAATCGAGATGCAGAAGCGCCAATTGGAAGAGAACTGGGAAGAAGACTAATGAAGCAAGAAAACCTTCGCAACGTGGCAATTATCGCGCACGTCGACCATGGCAAAACCACCCTGGTCGACCGTCTGCTCGGCGCGGCTCACGTGTTCCGCGAGAACCAGCAGGTCGAAGAGCGCGTGCTCGACTCTAACGATCAGGAACGCGAGCGCGGCATCACCATTCTGTCGAAGAACATCTCTATCAACTACAAGGGCGTGAAGATCAACGTCATCGACACCCCGGGCCACGCCGACTTCGGCGGCGAGGTCGAGCGCGTGCTGAACATGGCCGACGGCGCTCTGCTCATCGTCGACGCATACGAGGGTCCCAAGCCCCAGACGCGTTTCGTGCTTTCGCACGCCCTCGAGGCGGGCTTGCGTATCGTGGTCGTCGTGAACAAGATCGACCGCCCCAATGCCGATCCCGAAGGCGCTGTCGATAAAGTGTTCGACCTCATGGTCGAGCTCGGCGCTTCCGACGAGCAGCTCGATTTCCCGATTGTCTATGCCTCGGCCGTGAACGGCTATGCCCGTTACGACTACAACGATGGCAACATGGACATGATTCCGCTGCTCGATACTATCCTGAAGGAAATCCCGGCCCCCGACGTCGATATCGACGGCCCGGTTGCCCTGCAGGTGTGCACCGTCGACCACAGCAGCTACGAAGGCCGCATCGGCATCGGCCGCCTGCACAGCGGCACTATTCACGAGAAAGACCTCGTGCTCGTGGTTCCGTCCAAGGGCGAGCCTTACAACGGCCAAATCCGCAAAGTGTACACCTTCGAGAACCTCGGCAAGGTGGAAGTGCCCGAGGCCCACGCCGGCGACATCGTTGCCGTGATCGGCATCGAGGCCGCCGACATCGGAGACGTCATCACCGATCGCGAGAACCCGGTCGAGATGGCTCCCATCGCCGTTGAAGAGCCCACCATGGCTGTCGTGTTCGAAGCTTCCACCAGCCCCATCGTCGGTCGCGAGGGCGACATCGTGGGCGCCCGCCAGCTGAAGGAACGCCTGATGCGCGAAAAGGAGTCCAATATCTCCATGCGCATCGAAGAAACCGAAGACAAGACCGGCGTGCGCGTCGCCGGTCGTGGCGTTTTGCACTTGTCCGTTCTGATGGAAACCATGCGTCGCGAAGGTTTCGAATTCCAGGTCGGTCGCCCGCAGGTCGTTTACAAGACCGACGAGAACGGCCATAAGCTCGAGCCTATCGAAGAGGCCACGCTTGACGTGCCCAATGATTACTCGGGCAAGGCGATCGAGGTTATGGGCACCGCCGGCGGCATCATGGAGGACATGGCTTCCGACGAGAACATGACGCACCTCACGTTCCGCATCCCGTCGCGCGGCACCATGGGCCTGAAGACCCGCATCCTTAACGTCACCCACGGCGAGGGCATCCTGTTCCATCACTTCCGCGAGTATGGCCCGTACTCGGGCGAGATGCAGGGCCGCAAAAACGGCGGCATGATCGCCATGACCACCGACAAGGCCGTTGCATACGCGCTCGATACGCTGCAGCAGCGCGGCACCCTGTTCGTCAAGCCTGGCGACGAGTGCTACGAAGGCATGATCGTCGGTGAGTCGGCCAAGGAAGGCGACATGGTCGTGAACGTGTCGAAGACCAAGAACCTGGGCAACCAGCGCTCTTCGACCGCCGACAAGGCTATTCAGCTCACGCCGCCGCGCACCTTCACCCTTGAAGAGGCTCTGGAGTACATCGAAGACGACGAGCTCGTCGAGGTCACTCCGCAGTCGATTCGCATGCGCAAGCGCCTGCTTTCGGCCACCGATCGCCGCAAGGCCAACAAGAACTAACGAACCGTCCGGTTTCGGCGAAGCCCGCCCGCATCAGCTGGCGGGCTTCTTTTATGCACAAATCTCACGCATATGGGGCGAAAATGCTCAATTCAGCGTATTCGACCAAATTTTCTTGGGCGTTCGCGTGGTGTCGGTGTGGGTGTATTGTGGCGGGTCGTATGCGATTTTTCCGCTGTGGGAAAATACCGCCCTGTATACGAAGGGCTGGGGAGCAACGGCGAGACAACTAACGCCGTTGAAAGAAGCCCTTTCCCATAAGAGAAGGTTGGGCTTAATGAAGAAGATGAACTTCTTGAAAATCGCCTGTGTCGCGGCATTGTCCGCGGCATGCTGCTTCGCCATTGTGGGCTGCAGCTCGCAGTCGAACAGCGATTCGGGCGACGTGTCGGTGGGCGACACCTCCGAAGGCGTTGCTGCGACGGTCAACGGCAAGGAAATCGGCGAGAAGGCCGTGACCGCTTATATCGCAAACTTCCGCAGCATGTCGAACCTCGAGGCTGATGCCGATTGGGCTCAGTGGCTCGTCGACAACAACTACACCGCATCGGACATTCGCGAGGAAGTCATTAATTACTACACCAGCCAAGAGCTCATTCGCCAGGCTGCCGAGGAAAATGGCGTGACGGTCGATTCGTCCGAGGTCGACGCCCAAGTGCAGCAGATGCGTTCCTACTATGATTCCGACGAGGATTGGCAGAGCGCGCTGAAGCAGATCGGCACCACCGAATCGCAGTACCGTTCGCTGCTCGAGATTTCCATGCTGCAAAAAGACCTGCAGGAAAAGGTCGCTCAGCCCGAAGACCCCTCTGATGAAGAGCTGCTGCAGTATGCACAGATGTACGCCACCTATTACAACGGTGCCAAGAAATCGAGCCACATCCTGTTCAACTCCGATGACGAGGCCACTGCCCAGGAGGTGCTCGATAGGATCAACTCCGGCGAGCTCGACTTCGCCGACGCCGCTGCGCAGTATTCGCAAGATTCCGGCAGTAAAGATGATGGCGGCAATGTCGGTTGGGATAAGCTGACTTCGTTCGTCGACGAATACCAGACCGCGCTCGATGGTTTGGAAGAGGGCCAGGTTTCCGGCTTGGTTACCTCAAGCTACGGCATCCACATCATCAAGTGCACTCAGGTGTTCAATGCTCCCGACGAAGTGACGTCCACCGATCAGCTTCCGTCTGAGTTCATGGATTCCATCAAGTCGACCTTGGAATCCTCCGCGAAACAGCAGGCGTATTCCCAGTGGTATCAGGATTATAAGAGCAACGCCGACATTCAGATCAACGATATGCCGAGCGGCCTCGCCTACGACGTAAGCCTTGACGGCGTGGAGCCCTCGAGCGACAGCTCCAGCTCCGATTCGTCGGCCGACAACACCGCCGACGCGACGAGTTCTGACACGGACGCCTCGAGCGACGCTTCCGCCACTGAGGCGAATACCGAATCCAGCGATTCGAGCAACGCGACCTCGGCAAGCACCACCACCGCTCAGCCGAGCGAAACTAAGAGCGAATAGCAAAAAGATCAAACCAGAAATGGCCCGCACAGCGGGCCATTTTTTTGTTCGGAAAAAGGTAATACGTGGGAAGGAATCAAAAGAACCGTTCGCACTGAAAGTCAGCGAGCGGCAAGCTGGGCGAGCAGATTGCCTCGAAAGGGGAGCGAAGCGTACTTCGGTACGCGAGCGACGATTGAAAGGCAAGATGCCGTCCAGCTTGCCGCGCAGCGTCAGGACGTCTCAAACGAAAAAAGCCCGTTCGTAAGAACGGGCTTAATAGTTGACTGGCGGAGAAGTGGGGATTCTGAATCGCGCTTTGCGCGCTTCATCTCGTCGGCTAAAGCCTCCTCGCGATTCGCTAAAAACAGCCCACTGGGCTGTTTTCTTAACGCGAATCGACCTCATCGGTTCGAATCCCCACTTGCATTGTCGGGACAAATACAAAACAAGCACGGTTTCCCGTGCTTGCAACAATTGCGACTGGCGGAGAAGTGGGGATTCGAACCCCAGATACCCTTGTGGGGTATACTCACTTAGCAGGCGAGCACCTTCGGCCTCTCGGTCACTTCTCCGCTCGCGAACGCGTTTTCACGCGTGCAGGGGTGTATGATACCGTGACAAGAAACCAAATGCAAGGGAGACTTAATGACTTCATCGCCGAATCACCATGATGCCTCGCTTTGCCAGGCGTCGCGCCGAATCGTCGCCTTCGCCATTGCCGCCTGTGCGCTGGCTTTTGCCGCTCTGGCATGCATGCCGACCGCCGCGCAGGCCAAATCGTACACATGTCCCAGCGTTACGCTCGACGCCCGCGCCAACACTGACGGCTCTCTTGACGTTTCCGAAACGCGGACTTTCGATTTTTCGGGCAGCTTCACTGCCGTGTGGTGGAACTTCGACAACATGCCCACGAAGGAAAGCCTGCTTTCCGTGCAGTCGGTTTCCATCGAGAACAATACGACGGGCGAAACCGAAGCGCTGTCGCCCGTCGAATTCCAGCGTGCGTGGCGCGAAGAGGGCGGCGCCGGCTTCCCCTCGTATTCAATCGACGAAGACCGCAACACGGTATACGTCTTTTTCGACGCGTCCGACGCCGAAGTGTCCATGACCTTGAATTACAGCATTTCCAATTTCGTGCAGGTTTATGATGACGTCGCAGAGGTGTATTGGCAATACATCGGCCATGGCTGGTCGGTCGATAGCGACCACGTGTCGGCAACGCTCAGCATCCCCGTTCCTTCCGGCGTGCAGGTTGAGGCGGGCAAAAACGTGCGCGCTTGGGGGCACGGCCCGCTCGATGGCAGACTGTCCATCGGCGATGACGGCACTATTTACGCGCAGGTTTCTTCGGTGTCGTCGGGCGGCTATGCCGAAATTCATACGGTATTTCCCACCGAGTGGATGACGGTTGCGGGCAGCGCCCCTAACAAATATATGGGCAACCGCCTCGACAGCGTGCTCGCCGACGAGGAAAAGCTGGCCGATCAAGCGAACGCGAGCCGCCTGCAATCGCTCGCATACATCGTAATATGCCTGCTCGTGTCCATCGCGATTATCGCATGGGCCATCGTGATGTTCGTTCGTCATGGCCGCGAATACAAACCGCAGTTCCAAGAGAAATACTGGCGCGATGTGCCCGAGAAGGGGGCGGCGCCTGCAGTTATCGGCCGCTTGTGGCGCTGGGACGAGGAGTCGCCCAACGACCTTACCGCCACGCTCATGCATCTCTCGCATGTGGGCGCGATTCGCATCGACGCGGGAAGCTACGAAGCGCCCGCTTCGGGGTTGTTCGCCGTTGGTCGCACCAATACGGTGAATGACTACTACATCACGCGCCAACCCAATTGGGAATCGAAGCTCGAAGGCCCCATCGACGAGGCGGCCATGCACCTGCTGTTCGATGTCGTTGCTCCTGGTCAGAACTCGCTATGGTTCGGCACTATTCAGCAGTTCGGCTCCGACAATCCCGAGAAATTCAAAGATGCCATGGAAACATGGCAGGGAGTTGTGTCGTGTGAAACGAACAAGCGCGATTTCTTCGAGCAAAAGGGCAATCATCTGCAAGTGCTCATGATCGCCTTGGGCGTTTTGAGCGTCATCGTTGCGATCGCGGCAATTTTCTTCACCGATAATTTCATTGCTTCGCTCACACTTGTTCCCGCGATTGTCGTGTTATTCGTCTTGTCGGCCTTTATGAAGCGCCGCAGCCGCGAAGCTGTTGAGCTGCACGCGAAAAGCGAGGCGCTGCGCAATTGGCTGAAAGATTTCAGCGCGCTCGACGAGCGCCTTCCTACCGACGTGAAGGTGTGGGGCGAGTTCATGGTGTATGCCTATTTGTTCGGCGTGGCGAAAGAGGCGATTGCCGCATTGCAGCTGCGCCTGCCGCAGGTCATCGAGGACGACGGGTTCGCAACGTCGGTCGGCTATTGGGTCATGCCTCATTATTACGGCGTGCCGGGCGGCGTGGCGTCGCCCATCGAAAGTCCGCTCGAGGTGTTCCAAACCATGCAAACGAACACCATGCAAACGGTGAGCGAGGCGTTGAGTGCCGTGTCGGGCGATATGTCCGACGGCGGAGGCTTCGGCGGCGGTTTCTCTGGCGGCGGCGGTTTCGGCGGCGGCGGCTTCGGTGGCGGAGGCGGCGGCGCCCGATAGAAAAATGAAATCTTTTACAGGCAAGGGGCAAAAGAGCCCCTTGCCCTTTTCGTGAACGGAAAAGGCGAGAAAATATCCGAAATTGCGAGTTATGTCCCCTCCGCAGGGCCTGGAGGCGGCTGTTTTCTTGATTTTGTGCCGCGTGCGGCATATAGGGGACCGCATTTCATCGCTCGCGCCTGTGCCGAAAGGACAAAACTCGCAATCTCGGCTAGATTCAAGAATAAAACGTTTGGGATACTCTTCTGCCCATTCTGAGGCGTGGATTTTTCCGCGGTGCAAACCGCTATACTTTAGTGCGTTAGAGTGGCCGCCAAGTGGAAGAGGCGATTTTCGTGGCTGAAGAAACGAAGCCGTTGGTCGGAATCATCATGGGCAGCGAGAGCGACATGCCCAATATGGAACCCTGCATGAAGCAACTTGAGGAATTCGGCATTCCCTACGAAGTCAAGGTTGCGAGCGCCCACCGTAAGCCCGCTGAAGTGCACGAGTGGGCTTCGGGCGCCGAAGGGCGCGGCATGCGCGTTATCGTGGCGGCAGCCGGCAAGGCTGCGCATCTCGGCGGTGTGGTTGCTGCCTATACGCCGCTGCCCGTCATCGCGGTTCCCATGAAAACCAGCGATTTGGGCGGCTTGGATTCCTTGCTTTCCATGGTACAGATGCCTTCGGGCGTGCCTGTTGCATGCGTTGCCATCAACGGCGCGAAAAACGCCGCCATCCTCGCCGTGCAAATGCTCGGTACCGGCAACGATGAATGCCGCAAGAAGATTGCCGACTTCAAAGCAAAGATGGCCGAATGATTGTTGCGCCGTTCTAACGAACGGCGCTTTTGCCGACGCTGCGCTGGGTTCTGGCGGCGCGCTTCGGGCGGGACAAGCTTAGCTTGTCGCGCCCGCTCGGGCGCAAAAGTACGTGTTGAACATGCCATTTAGGCATGTTCAACACGTACCGAAGTACGCTTCGCCTCGGCCGCGCCCGAATCGCACTCGCCAGAACCCATGCTCGCTGGCTTTTGCTGCGGATGGGTCTCTTGCGTGCGCTTGGATATCCGGATGTAATGCTGGGCACTTGTTACAGGGGGATTCATGACGAAAAAATTGCTTATGGGCAACGAAGCCTTCGCCCATGCCGCCCTCGAGGCGGGCGTGCGCGTGGTTGCGGGCTATCCGGGCACACCGTCGAGCGAACTCATCGAGACCGTGGCCGGATGCGTGCAGGCCGGCTCCGCTAAAGACGTGCACGTTGAGTGGTCCACGAACGAGAAGGCCGCACTTGAGCTGCTCGCGGGCGCATCGTATTCGGGCGCGCGCACGCTCTTCACGTGCAAGCAGGTGGGCTTGAACGTGGCGAGCGACCCCTTGATGAGCCTGAACTACGTTGGCGTCGAGGGCGGCTGCGTGGTGTATGTCGCCGACGACCCGGGTCCAATTTCCTCTCAAACCGAACAGGACACGCGTCGGTTCGCCGCATTCGCGAAAATTCCCGTGTTCGACCCCGCCGATGTTGAGCAGGGCGTCGCGATGATGCCCGCCGCATTCGCGCTTTCCGAACGCTACCGCACGCCGGTTATCATGCGGCCCACCACGCGCGTGTGCCATTCGTCGGCATTCGTGGACGTCGCCGACGAAACCAAGGCCGCTAGCGCGAAGGGATTCCAGAAAGACGATTCCCGTTGGGTTATTTTCCCTGCTCGCGCATATCGCGGGCATAATGAAATCAACGACCGCCTTGCCAAAGTGGCGAAGGAATTCTCGGGGCTGCTCGTCGATGAAGCGCCCAGCGGGCAGAGCTCCGAGAACCTTGCGCGTTTCAATCCTGTCGAAAATCGCGGCGAGAATCCCAAGCTTGGCATCGTGTGCGGCGGCGTGTCAACCGCGTATGCGCGTGAAGCGCTTGCCGCCCTTGCAAGGGCGGGCGAGCTGCCGGCATATCGATTCATGCAGGTCGGAACGCCGTTTCCATTTCCCGAAGACCTCGCGAACGAGTTTGTGTGCGGCCTAGAGAAAATCATCGTGTTCGAAGAACTCGACCATGTGCTCGAGGACGAGCTCGTTCGCCTTGCGGGCCTGCGCGCGGCTCGGGGCGCTTCGGCGCCGCGCGTGCTTGGTCGCGCGTCGGGCGATTGCCGCGCGGCTGGCGAGAACACCGTCGAAGATATCGCCGCTCGTCTCGCCCAGTTCTTCGACGTGAAATACGTCAAGCCTGCGGTCGATTCTGCCGAGAGCATCGGCGCCGATTTGCCCGTGCGCCCGCCGGTGTTGTGCGCGGGCTGCCCGCATCGCGGCGCATTCTATGCATGCAAACGCGCCTTGAAAAAGATGCATGCGCGTGCAACGTTTTCGGGCGACATCGGGTGCTACACGCTGGGCAACGCCAAGCCTCTCGATGCGGTTGACACGTGCCTGTGCATGGGCGCGGGCATCACCATGGCACAAGGTCTGGGTGTGGTGAGCCCTGGCGTGAAGCAGCTCGCATTCGTGGGCGATTCGACGTTTTTCGCGAGTGGCATCACGGGCGTGGCCAATGCCGTATACAACCAGCACGACATCACGGTATGCGTGCTCGACAATTCGACCACCGCCATGACGGGCGGCCAACCTCATCCCGGCACGGGCGCTACGCTCATGGGGCCGAAAAGCAAGCCGCTCTCTATCGAGCGGGTGCTTCGTGCTCTCGATGTCGAATGCATCCAGTTCGCGAATCCCCACGACCTTGAGCAAAGCATGGCTGCTGTTGAAAAAGCGGTGTCGTTCGTGGGGCCGTCGGCGGTTATTTTCCGCGCGCCGTGCGTGAACCTCGTCAAGCCCGAGGCCCCCGTTTCAATCGATGCCGAAACTTGCACGGGTTGCAAGAAGTGCATCATGTCTATCGGCTGTCCGGCTGTCGGCTTTAACGGCCAGACCGCCACGATCGACGCAACGCTGTGCACGGGCTGCGGGCTTTGTACGCAGGTCTGTCCCTTCAATTCGATCGCGAAAAATGTTGGGGAAGGTGCCAGGTAATGAAAAACGTTGTTTTAACCGGCATCGGCGGGCAGGGAACCGTGCTTGCCGCGAAAATTCTGGCCCAGGCCGCGCAGGCGCGCGGCTGGCATGTTCGCACCGCCGAAACCATTGGCATGGCGCAGCGTGGCGGCAGCGTTACGAGCCACGTTCGCATGGGCGATGGGGGCGAAACGGTGGCATCTCCGCTTGTGCCCACGGGCTCGGCCGACATGCTCATTGCGTTCGAGCCCGGAGAAGCGGCGCGCGTACTGCCTCTCCTTTCCCCCGAAGGCGTGTTGATTACCGCGTCCAGCGTGAAGCAGCCCGTGTCGGCTTCGCTTTCGAAAATCGTGTACGCGGCGCAGCCCATAATCGAGGCCCTGCAAAAACGAGAAGGTCGCACGATTGTCGTCGACGAGCAACCGCTGCTCAAGCTCGTTGGAAACGCCAAGGCGCTCAACATCGTGCTGCTTACGGTGGCCGTTTGCCAAACCAACGCGCAAGGCGAACCGCTGCTTGGCATAACGGTCGACGAACTCAAGGAAGCCATCGCGGCCTGCGTGAAGCCGAAATTCGTCGATATGAATCTTGCCGCCGTCGACGCGGTGCGCAAGCAGCTCAATCTATAGCATCCATTTCAGACAAAAGCGGGCCAAAAAGGGTGCCTCTTGGTCTGCTAAAAGCTGTATCCATCGGCAAATAAGCCTACACATGCTGTGGCGGGATGCCGTTGGGCAGCCTGTCGCAGGGACGCCTGGAACGTTGTCCCGAAGACAGGCTGCCCAACGGCATCTCTGATAGTCGTGATTCCATGACACCTTATCTACCAGGCAAAACGCAAAGATTACCCTGCAGGGGTAATGGGCGCGCACGCAATAATCCCCCATCATGGCCCTTGTCGAAGCCGCCGCACGGCGGCGCAATCCGCGAAAGGGAGAAGGGGGAGACATGACCGAAGAGCACAACGTCGCGACCGACGCTGCGACCAATGAATCGGCTCACGCGCCCAAATCGAAAAACAAGAAAAAGCCGGCCATCGTCGCCGCAACGGTCGTTGTGGTGCTGGTGCTTGCTGGCGCCGGCTTCTGGGTGTGGCATGAGCAGCCTAGCTTCTGCAATGCCATTTGCCATAGCCCAATGGACAATTATGTCGAAAGCTATTCGTCGGGCGACCAGGGCATGCTCGTCACCAAGCATGCCGAGGCCGGCAAGAACTGTCTCGATTGCCACAATCCGGTGCTCACCGAACAGCTGACCGAGGTGTGCGCCTGGGTTGCCGACGAATATCCCATGACCGATGACGGCATGCTGAACACCGGCAAGGAAATCGCGAACGAAGAATTCTGCACGAACGACGGTTGCCACAACATGCAAGACGTGGTGGACGCCACGTGGGGCTTCGAGGGCAACGATGCCAAATACAATCCGCATTCTAGCCACCAGGACAACCAGCTCGAATGCGACGATTGCCACAAATCGCACGAGACCAGCACGCTGTACTGCGCCAAATGCCACGACCTGAACGTGCCCGAAGGCTGGGAGGCCGCCCATGAGTAATGTGACCCGCCGCAATTTCTTCAAGGGTGCCGGCGTTGCCGCGCTGGCCGCCGCTGCCGCCGGTTCGCTTTCCGGCTGCGGAAACGGTTATGAAAGCAACGAGCCAATCAAAGATGAAACCACGCAGCGCCCCGCCGGCCCCAGCTGGCTTGGCGAGGCCCCCGTTATCGACGAGACTGAGATTACCGAGACGCTCGACTACGACGTCGTGGTCGTCGGTCTGCGCACGGGCGGTCTGCCGGCGCTCATGTCTGCCGCCGAAAACGGCGCGCGCGTGCTCGGCATCGAGCAGATGAGCGCCATCGCCGAGCCTCGCGAAGATCTCGGTGCCGTCAATTCCCGCTATCAGCTCGAATCATTCAAGGAATTCCCTCAGTTCGAAATTGACAAGATGGAAATCATGGAAGACATCGTGCGCTATGCGAATGGCTTCGTGAATTACGACCTCATCAAGCTGTGGGCCGATGAGTCGGGCGACATGATCAACTGGCTGTCCGACATCATCGAGCGCGACGGCAAATTCCAGATGCGCTTCGAGGGCTCCGTTGGTACCGAGGGCCAAGGCGCGCGCGACAAAGCGTGGGCCACGGGACACAGTCCCGAGAAGCTTGTCGACGACAAGGAAATCACGTTTGGCGGCGTGATGCGCGACTACGCCATCGAGAACGGCGCCGAGATTCGCTACGACACCATGCTGGTGAAGTGCGAGCAGGACGAAAACGGCCGCGTGACTGGTGTCATCTGCCGCGATGGCAACGATTTGCACTGCATTCGCGTGAACGCGAGCAAGGGCGTCATTCTGGCTACGGGCGGCTACGTTGCCAATACCGAAATGGTCGAGGCTCGCCAGGCGTGGAATAATCGTCTGAAGATCAACATCCCCATCGGCGGCAGCTGCACGGGCGACGGCATCAAGGCCGCCATGTGGTGCGGTGCCACCATCGATCCCATTGGCTGCGCCGTTACGTTCAATCGCGCGTGCTGCAAGCCCGACGAGGTTGCCGGCAGCGATCTGAAAGGCAAGTGGTTCTGGTTCGGCGAGCAGCCTTTCCTGAAGATCAACTTGCAGGGCAAGCGTTTCTGCAACGAAAGCGGTCCGTACGACTACATGCTGCATTCCGCCTACATGCAGCCGTACCACACCTACGTCGACATTTGGGATTCCGATTACGTTGCGCAGGTCAAGCAACTTAACGAGGTTGGCTGCTGCCGACTGTACCCATTTGACAACGGTGCGCCGTCGAACAAAGACATCTCCGACATGCCGGCGATGTTCGAAAAACTCGAAGAGGCCGGTTACATCCAAAAGGCCGACACCATGGAAGAGCTTGCTGCCAAGCTGAACCTTCCTGTCGAGACGACCGTTGCCACGTGGGAGCGTTACAACAAGTTCGCCGAACAGGGCAAAGACGAAGACTACAACAAAGAGCCGTATCGTCTCACTTCGCTCACGCACCCGCCGTACTATGGCGTGCGCACGGGCGCATGGTTCCTGGCCACCATCGACGGCTGCCCCATTAATACCGATATGCATCCGGTGAACGAGGCGGGCGAACAAATCGATGGCCTGTATCTGGTCGGCAACGATTCGGGCGGCTTCTTCAGCGTTAGCTACCCGAATCTCATGACGGGCTTGGCCGCAGGCCGCACCATGACGTTCGGCCGCCGCGCCGGCATGCTTGCCGCCACGGGCCAAGCGTAAAGTCCATCTACCGTGGCGGGCGGCTCTCTTCCCGCCCGCCACATTCCGGCGCCTTCGCGCGTCGCTTCCTTCAAAACTTCCTTCAAGCCTTTCGCGCCTCCCCTTATGCGCGATTGCGCTTCACCCCTCTGGCGCCGTAAGGCGCTCCGCCCGGCACCTTCCCCCATAGGTGCCGGGCTTTTTGCTACAATGGCACGGTTTACCAGGGAAAATATGCAAAGGGAAGGCGATTATGGCAAGAAGTGCCTATGGTTCATCGTTTTGGCGGGTCGCTTTCGCGCTATGCCTGATGCTCGGCGCCGCGTCTTTCATGAACATTGTCGTGTTTCCCATGTTCGACCATGTGTTTAGCTTGGCCCGCGATATCTCGGTGCTCACGAACGCGGTATGCCTGATTGGCGTCGCCCTTGTTGCGGCGTTTCGCTCATCGCTGCTCGACTCCCATGTCATCAACGCCGCTTCTCTGGTGTGCCTTGTCGCAGGTGCGTGCGGCGTTTTCGTTGCTCTTGCCATGGCGAATGTCCCGTTTCTCGTTGCGTCGTCGTGCGTGCTTGCTGCCGCCCGCGGATGGGTGAGTGTTGTCGTGGGTGTCGCGCTTTCCCGCTTCGAAGTGGCCGAAATCGCTCAAGCCATCACCCTCGCTTTTCTCGGGAACTGCGCGTTTGACTATGCCGCCTGGCTTTTGCCGTCGAGTGTGGGGCTTGTTGCATTCGCCCTGCTCCCCATTGCGTCTTTGCTGCTTGCTCATGCCATTGCGAAACCGGTGCTTTCGGAAGTGCGTGCGTCCGACCCGCCCGCCGACGTTGCCATCACGCAGCCGTCTTCGTTCCTTGCCCTCGGCAGCCAGCTATTCATCTGTCTTTTTCTGTTTCGTGTCGCGTTCGGTTTCTCGTTGCGTTTCGGTGAAGTCGACGGCGCGCCCTTGGCCGATTTCTTTTCGATCGTTCCTGTGGGCATTCTTGCGGTAGCGACGGTCGCGTCGGCGGGCAAGCTCATGAAGAGCGACTTGCTCGCTCAAATATCGGTTTTGTTCGTGCTCGCCGGCTTCTTCACGACCACGGTATCGGCCGATTGGTCGCACGCCGCAAGCGTTACGCTGCTCTCATGCGGAAATTCCTTGTTCGACGTCGTTGGTTGGGTCGTGCTTGCCGCGGTGGGCGCGCGCAACGTTCGGGCGTCGGTTGCGACGGTTGCGTGGGGCCGCGGCGTTTCAGCCGTGGGAACAATCGTGGGCGCGGCTGTCGCGGTGTGGGCCAATGGCGTATCGGCCACGCATCCCATTGCGGCGCAGTTGATGGCCGGGGCGTTTGTCATAGCATTCGCGGCTTATGCGCTCATCGGATTGCGCAATTTCAGCTTCATCGACGCCATCAACGGCGTGACCGAGGTCGTCGAGGCCTCCGCAACGGTGGAACAGGCGCCCCATGCAAGCCTCGATCAGGTATGTACCACCATATCGGAACGCTATGCGCTCACGCCGCGCGAGCGCGAGGTGTTCGAGATGCTCGCGCGCGGTCGCGACAGCTTCTATATCCAAGAGCAGCTCACCGTATCGCGCAATACCGTGAAGGCTCATGTCAAGCATATATATGCAAAGCTCGACATACATGCCCACCAAGATCTGCTCGATATGGTGGAAGCCGAAATGGCGAAATAAACACCCTTGTCACTAGCGCACTTTAGCGTACAATAGTGCCTATGACTACTGCATTCGACATCCAACTCCGCAAAGCCGCGCGCACCGCGTTGGCTGGTCGATGGCTCTAGCTTCAAGTTTGCTCCGCGAGCTTGAAGCGCTCTCATTCGCAACGGCGAAGACGCGCTCGGGTCCGGTTTCCCATTGCAGGCTTGAAGCGCCCCCGAATTCTTCTATCGTTTCCGTTTCGAAAAAAGGAGTCGCCCATGCAGCTCACCGATGAACAATTCTCTCTTATCAAAGAGCAATTCAAGACCCTGAAAGATCGCTCGCCGTTCTACGCGAAGAAATTCGACGGCATCGATTTGTCCGATGTGCAAACCCAGGCCGATTTCGAGAAGCTTCCCTTCTCCGAGAAGGCCGACCTGCGTGACGCTTATCCGCTGGGAATTCAGGCCGTACCCGATGAAGAGGTCGTGCGCATCCACAGCTCTTCGGGAACGACGGGTACGCCGGTCATCATCCCGTACACCGCGCAAGACGTTTCCGACTGGGCCGACATGTTCGCGCGTTGTTACCGCACGGCGGGCATCACGAACAAAGACCGCATTCAAATCACGCCGGGCTACGGCTTGTGGACCGCGGGCATCGGCTTCCAGCTTGGTTGCGAGCGACTGGGCGCTATGGCCATTCCCATGGGCCCTGGCAACACCGAAAAGCAGCTGCGCATGATGCAAGACCTGCATTCCACGGTTATCACGGGCACCAGCAGCTATGCGCTTCTGCTCGCCGAGGAAATCCAGAAGCGCGGCCTGCGCGACAGGCTCGACCTTCGCAAGGGCGTCATCGGGTCCGAGCGTTGGGGCGATAAGATGCGCCGTCGCATCGCCGACGAAATGGGCATCGAGATTTTCGACATCTACGGCCTTACCGAAATCTATGGCCCGGGCATTGGCATTTCTTGCAGCGAACACCATGGCATGCATATATGGAGCGACTACGTATACTGCGAAATCGTCGACCCCAAAACCGGCGAGCCGCTGCCCGATGGCGAAACCGGCGAACTCGTGCTCACCACGCTGCGCAAGCAGGGGGCGCCGCTCATCCGCTATCGCACGCACGACCTCACGCGCATCATTCCCGGCGATTGCGCCTGCGGCCTGAAAGATTCGCGCATCGACATCCTCGTCGGCCGCACCGACGACATGGTGAAGGTGAAGGGCTGCAACATGTTCCCCGCGCAAATCGAGGAAGTTATCAAGTTCACCGATGGTGCCAGCTCTGAATACCAAGTTATGATCGAGGCAGTGAACGGTCGCGATGTGCTCACGGTGCTTTTCGAGACCCCGCTCGAAGGCGAAGAGAAAGAAAAGTGCGAGCAGGAATTAGCGCTGCTCTTCAAAGCGAAGATTGGCTGCACGCCCGAGGCAAAAGGCGTGCCCATGGGAGAACTCCCTAGGTCAGAGAAGAAGACCAAAAGAATTTTCGATTCGCGTTACTAATAAAATCGCAGGTCAGGAAGCGTCCAGAAGGGCGCTTCCCTCGTTCAAGGCAAAAAAGTTCAAACTTTTTCAAAATTCTCGTTGACATTGGGGTGGGAAGTGCGTAATATACTACCTCGCGCCGAGCACGAAACACGAAAGCGAAGCGCAACCGCCTGAGCCGAAAAGCCCAGGTCGGGAACCTTGAGAACC
>ERZ808240.2098-NODE-2098-length-22815-cov-3.879613_pt1 | contig 22815 bp, 17 predicted proteins | sample MGYA00521084_ERZ808240 | MGnify/ENA primary metagenome ERZ808240 (study PRJEB31516, sample SAMN03275571) | gut metagenome | biome: mammalia-associated habitat; material: feces | host: Papio cynocephalus | place: Kenya | collected 2012-08-06 ...
CGGAATGGAGGGATGATTATATGACGCTGGAAATGAAGATGGATGAGAAGTATGAACAGGGGCGTGAGAAGGGATTGAAAGAAGGGATTACAAAGGGAATCCAGCAAGGGATAGAGCAAGGAATCGAGCAAGGAATCGAGCAGGGAATCGAATTAGGAATTGGTCAAGGCCTGCGTGTACAGATTCAGAAAAAATTAAATAAAGGAAAGTCAATTTCACAAATTGCGGACGAGTGTGAAGAATCGGAAGAAGTAATTTGGAAAATAATTAGAGAAAATGGCTGGAATGCATAAAAAATTTATTAGTAGTGAGCAGAGTGCCGTTTAAAAACGCGAGTGCTGGCAATCCGGAGAGATACGGAATGGAGGGATGATTATATGACGCTGGAAATGAAGATGGATGAGAAATATGAGCAGGGGTTAGAGGAAGGATTGGAGCAAGGTTATGACAAACGTCTTTATGACTTGATTCAAAAGAAGTTAGAAAAAGGCAAATCCATTTCTCAGATAGCAGATGAGTGCGAGGAATCAGAGGAGGCCATCCGTAAAATTATAAGCGAAAAGGGTATTAGTGAATAGAAAATGCTTGACAAAAAGGTTAAAACGCGGTATGATAATCGAGTGAGTGCGAAAAACACTTGCTTATAGGGGCATAGTTCATCGGTAGAATAAGAGTCTCCAAAACTCCAGAGCTGGGTTCGATTCCTAGTGCCCCTGTTATTGATTGAGAAGGCTGCGCAGAGATGCGTGGCCTTTTTTGTGACAAATCTGTCGGCTATAGTGAGTGTCAGACGAAAAGATGACATACAAAAAGTATGAGACTGGCAGAATAGGAGGCAGTACAAAATGAAACGTAGGATAATAGCACTCATTCTTGTTATTGGATTACTTGCAGGAATGGGAGTGGAGGGAAAAACAACTTTGGCGGCGGAGGGTACATCGACCGGACAAACGAAAGAAATTGCAAAGATAGAAGTTGTCGATACGGAGATAGAACTTCCTTATAAAAGTACATTTACTAAGGAAAATGTTGTTATCAAAGTGACTTATGAGGATGCGACAGAACAGCTTGTGCACCCGGAGAAGATGACAGCTGTTGATACAACGAAAATTGGTGAGCAGCAATTGGAATTATCCTATCAAGACAGGACGATAACCTATATGGTCCGGGTTGTTCCGAGACAGGTGACCGGACTCAAAAGAAAAGAAACAACTAAGAAAAAAGCAGTGATTGAGTGGAATGCGCTGGCAGAAAGCAAGGAATATGAAATTTTTACCTCGTCCAAAGAGACGAGTGGCTTTTCGCTCTTAAAAAGCACGACAAAAACCAGTTACGAATTTACAAATTTAAAAGAAGGACAGATTTTATATGTAAAAATTCGAGCCGGTGCGAGTGGATATTATGGAAAAGAATCTGAAATTCTGCTTGTGGCACTGCAGCCCGGTGAAGTGACCAAAATTACGGCAACCAAAAATGTAAAGACAAAGATAACGCTTGCGTGGGAGCCGGTCAGCGGAGCGACCGGGTATCAGATTTATTATCGCAAATCGACTTCAAAAGAAAGTATTTTGGCAGGTAATACGGTAGATACGGCATTTGAAGTGACAGGACTTTCTGCCGGAAAGAACTATTATTTTACGATTGTTGCGTATGCCGGTGATGTGGATAATCCGGGTGAACCGTCAGAGGAAGTATTGTTTGGTACGGCACCGTCGATACCAAGTATTTCAAAAATTAAAGGCGGTGATAAGCGGATTAAGGTCAAGTGGAGCAAAGGAAGTGGGGCAGATTATTTTAACATTTATTATTCAAAAAAATCGGCTTCCGGGTACAAAGTGGCGGTAAAAATGCCTGCAGAAGAGTCGAAAATTCGTGCCATAGATGGCTTAAAGAAACACACAAAATACTATGTAAAAATCGAAGCGGTGCGAACGGTGTCTGGAATTACGATGAGTTCCGTTTCAACAGTTAAAAACACAAAAACTGCTTCCAAAAACGTGAAAGCGACGAGTACATCAGCCAAGTTTTTTAAAACGAAAAAAACGTTTAAAAAATCGTCAGCTTATAAAAAATATAAAGCGTTTAAAAAACGGGTTTCGTATGCAAAAAGCTATGTGATTCCGGGAATTGTTGGAACAAATGTGGGCGGATTTTATGCGACACGTATGGTTCCGCAGAGTGTGACATTTGCCGGAAATTATCTGCTGATTTCTGCATACGATTACACGAAAAAACAGGAATCGGTTATTTACGTGATGAACAAAACAACAAGAAAATATATTACGACCATTGTTCTGCCACATACCGGGCATGTGGGCGGCATCACTTTTGATGGAGAGAATGTCTGGGTGACATACGGTAAAAATTTGCAGAGTTTTAAGTTTAATCAGGTTCAGGCGGCAGTTTTGTCAGGCAAGCCGTATTATGAGATTTACCGGTTTGCTTCCGTTGTAAAAATGCCGGAAACAATGTCGTATGTTACCTATTACAATAACCGAATCTGGGCAGCAGCGTATAGCGAATTTTCTTCAAAATATATGTATGGCTATACCATTCAGAACAAATCCGCAGCGCCATCTCTTACTTACACAAACCGGATTCTTATGCCGAACCGGACACAGGGAGTTGCCTTTACTGCATCAGGGAAAATGGTTGTTTCGCGTTCCTGTCAGACGAAAAAGGGACGCAGAGGTTTTATGTCGCAGTTAGAAACGTATCAGCCAACATGGGATTACACCAAACTGTCGATTAAGAAAAACAAAAAGAAAAAGACCGTTAAAATGCCTCCGATGAATGAAGGAATTGCGATTGACGGAGCTTATACGTATGTGATTTATGAGTCACCGGCTTTTTATGAATGTCAGGCAAAACTTGACCGAGTGACAGCATTTAAAACAAGTAAAATAAGTTAATAATGGGGTTCCCCTTTTGCTGATTATGAGTTATAATGATAACGATTGTCGTGCAAAAGGGGATTTTTGCATTTTGAAAATGATTTGAGAAAAAAGGAGTTGTAAGAATATGAGAGGACCTGCCGCACCGAAGGATCCGGTTGAAAAAAGACCATGTTTATATGTTGTTTTAGACAAGACGATTTCCGGTTCAAAAGATCCGGAGGGCGTAATTCGCGATTATGTGTACTTAGAGGGAAGATTAAAAGACCAGGTAAAATTTACATCAGGAGATATTGATGAAGAATTATTGGATATGCTCCCAAGAATGGAGACATTCCGTAAACTGGTTCACAGTGTTGGTGTCAGCATCAAGGCGGAAGACCCGGCGGATAAAGAAAAGGAAGTCGAGTTTCAGTTCCAGTGTTATGGAAAAACGGACAAATACACGACAGGAACTGTGATGGAAGCGACAATTCCATGTACGGGAGAAGAAATGGTTCTTCCGGTAGATGCCTACCCGGTAAATGAGGATGATGACTGTTTTGGTTCCTTTAATTTTATTTTCCCGGAAGAAAATAAAAATATGGATTTGACGGTCAAATTTTATGTGAATGATGGCTATGAAGTGCCGGAAATCCAGGTAGACCCGCCGGTTAATTTTGATTCGCCGGAGTATCAGGATATGATTGAAAATTCGCTTGTGTCGACAGGAAACAATTATCGTCTGAAAAAGGTGATTGAAAAATGTAAACGCGGCGAGGATGTAACCATTGCTTATATTGGAGGTTCGATTACACAGGGGGCTGGCGGAAAGCCAATCAACACAATGTGTTATGCCTACCGTTCTTATGACGCATTTTGTAAGCTGTTTTCACCTTGCGATGGAAAAAATGTGCATTATGTAAAGGCCGGTGTCGGTGGAACGCCATCCGAACTTGGTATGGTGCGTTACGATTTAGATGTTACGAAAAATGGTGAGATTACGCCAGATTTGGTAGTGATTGAATTTGCGGTAAATGACGAGGGCGATGAGACAAAAGGTGTAAGCTTTGAAAGCCTTGTGATGAAAATTCTTCAGGCTGAAAATGCACCGGCAGTATTATTGAACTTTGCGGTATTTATGAATGACTGGAATCTGCAAAAGCGATTGCAGCCAATCGGTGAGCGCTATGAGCTGCCAATGGTTAGTGTAAAAGATGCCGTTGTTCCACAGTTTGAAAAAAGCCATGTGATTACGAAGAGACAGTTCTTCTATGACATTTACCATCCAACGAATGACGGACACCGCATTATGGCAGACTGTATTGCAAATTTGCTTGAAAAGGTTGACAAAGAAGAGATGGCAGAAAAGGATATTTCTCTTGATAAAGAACCCGTTTATGGTACGCAGTTTAAGGATTTGATTCGATTTGACCGAACCAATGCAGAAGATTTCGCAGTGATTGAGCAGAATGGGTATGATGCAAAAGATACAGATATTCAGTATGTAGAGCGTGATATGGATTTGAATGGTTCACCAGAGTTTGCTGATAACTGGATGAATGACAGTTCTGTAACAGGGGCAGAATTTAAGATGACGATTACTTGTAAAAACTTAGTGGCGGTTATTAAAGATTCCGGCTCGTCCGAATTTGGTACGGCAGATATTTTAGTCGATGGCAATGTGGTAAAACAGATTAACCCACTCGATAATGGATGGGCACACTGCAATCCGCAGATTTTAATTGATGAAAAAGAAAGCAAAGAACACGAAGTTGTATTCCGTATGAAGGAAGGCGACGAGGCAAAGAAATTTACAATACTTGGTTTTGGAGTGACACAATAAATGAAAAAATACGAATTGCTGGCGACTGATGGGCGTGCGCGCAGAGGTCGTTTCACGACACCGCATGGCGTAATTGAAACGCCGGTGTTTATGAATGTAGGAACGGTGGCTGCGATTAAAGGCGCGGTTTCTACGATGGATTTACACGATATTCACACGCAGGTTGAATTGTCAAACACATACCATTTGCATGTGAGACCGGGGGATGACGTGATAAAAAAATTGGGCGGTCTGCATAAGTTTATGAATTGGGACAAGCCGATTTTGACAGATTCGGGTGGATTTCAAGTGTTTTCCTTAGCCGGACTTAGAAAAATCAAAGAAGAGGGCGTGCATTTTAATTCACATATTGATGGACGCAAAATTTTCATGGGACCGGAGGAAAGTATGCAGATTCAGTCAAATCTTGCGTCAACGATTGCGATGGCATTTGATGAGTGTCCGCCGCATCCGGCTACGCGTGAATATATGCAGAATTCGGTTGACCGTACGACACGCTGGCTGCGCCGGTGTAAGGCAGAGATGGAGCGGTTAAATGCACTTCCGGATACGATTAATAAGGAACAGATGCTTTTTGGTATTAACCAAGGCGGAACTTTTGAAGATATCCGTATCAATCATGCAAGAGCAATCCGTGAGCTGGATTTGGATGGTTATGCGATTGGTGGTCTGGCGGTTGGAGAAACGCATGAGCAGATGTATCACATTTTGGATGTTACAGTACCGGAACTGCCGCAGGATAAGCCCATTTATCTGATGGGAGTTGGCACGCCGCAGAATATATTAGAAAGTGTAGAGCGAGGTGTTGATTTCTTTGACTGTGTATATCCGGCGAGAAACGGACGACACGGACATGCTTACACAAACCATGGCAAGATGAATCTGCAGAATAAAAAGTATGAACTGGATGACCGTCCGATTGAGGTCGGATGCGGATGTCCTGCCTGCCGACACTACAGCAGGGCGTATATCAGACATCTTTTAAAGGCAAAGGAAATGCTTGGCCTGCGATTATTAGTCTTGCATAATTTGTATTTTTATAATACAATGATGGAAGAAATTCGGGAAGCTATCGAAACAGGTACTTTCTCTGAATATAAAAAGAACAAGCTGGCGCGTATGGAAGCTGGTTTGGATGAATGATTTTAGGAGGTTTAACTCATGCAGGGAATTGGAATTATTTTGCTTTATGTGGTAATTATCGGTGCATTCTATTTGATTGCGATTCGTCCGCAGAAAAAGAAAGAAAAAGAGCATCAGGCATTGGTAAATGCAGTTGCAGTTGGTGACAGTATTCTTACAACCAGTGGTTTTTACGGCGTTGTCATTGATATGACAGACGAAGTGGTTATCGTTGAGTTTGGAAGTAACAAAAACTGTCGTATTCCGATGCAGAAGTCTGCGATTGTAGAAGTTGATAAAGCAGAAGAAGCCTAATTGGAACAAGAGAAAGAGCCATGCATTTGAATCTGATTCAGATGTGTGGTTTTTTTGTTTGTGGATTTCGTAACTATAAAAAAATCCACCATTACCTTATAATAATCCATTGACCGTTTATGGGGAGAGTTTGTTATAATGGAGTTAATGAAAAAGAGGGAGAGAAATGATGAAGGAAAAATTACTGGAGAAATTTCAGGATGTTTACGGTGACGCCAATGGTACAAAAGTATATTTTGCACCGGGACGAGTGAATCTGATTGGTGAGCACATTGATTACAGTGGCGGACTGGTACTGCCGTGTGCACTGACGCTTGGAACTTATGGTGTTGCGAGAAAACGAGGGGACAAGAAATTGAAGGTTTATTCCATGAACATGGAAGACGAGGTTCGTGAGATTGAAATCGGGGATTATCAAGTAGTGAATGAATCCGATTGGACGAACTATATCAAAGGTGTTTTGTGGGCATTTGAAAAGAAAGAAATGGTACTGCCATTTGGCATGGATTTACTGTTGTTTGGCGATTTGCCAAGTGGGGCAGGACTTTCTTCTTCGGCATCTTTGGAAGTCTTGATTGGATTTATTGTGCGGGACTTGTATGGCTTTGATGTGACCAATGTGGATCTTGCATTAATTGGGCAGCAGGCAGAGCATGAATTTTGTGGTGTAAATTGTGGCATTATGGACCAGTTTGCCGTGGCAATGGGGAAAAAGGACCATGCGCTCTTATTAAATACGAAAACTTTGGATTATGAGTATATCCCTATTACACTGTCCGGGGTAAAATTAATCATTGCGAATAGCAATAAAAAGCATAAACTTGGTGAGTCAAAGTATAATGAAAGACGGGAAGAATGTGAAACTGCTCTGGAAGAAATTTCACAGGCAATTGGAATTCATGCCCTTTGTGATTTGGATGAAAAAACATGGAATCTCTATCAGGTGACGGTTAAGGATGACGATAGAAAACGTCGTGTGAAACATGCAGTCACGGAAAATGCAAGAACAAAGCAGGCTGCTGCGGCGTTAGAAAACGGTGAGCTGAAAACATTCGGCGAGTTAATGAAAGCATCCCATCAGTCGTTATCCGAAGATTACGAAGTAACAGGAGATGAAATGGATACGCTGGCAGAGGCAGCATGGCAGCAGGACGGGGTTCTTGGCTCCCGCATGACCGGAGGTGGTTTTGGCGGCTCAACAATTAGTCTTGTAAAAGCGGATTGTGTTGACGAGTTTATTCGGGAAACCGGAAGAATCTATACAGAAAAAACAGGGCTTAGCGCCGACTTCTATGTAGTTGAAATTGGCAATGGACCTGTGGTACAATAACAAAGGAAAACGAACGATTTCGAGTTGCTATGATAAAGGAAACAAAGCGTCGTGCTTGCACGTAAGGGATGGAGGCTCGAACCCGATTTTAGTGAGATGAAATGGAGGAAACAGTTTTGAAAATTTTAGTAACAGGCGGAACCGGATACATTGGTTCCCATACATGTGTGGAGCTTTTAAACAAGGGATATGAAGTAGTTGTTTTTGATAATTTGTATAATTCAAAAATTGATGTGGTAGATAAGATTGAAAAAATCACAGGAAAGAAAATTACATTTTATAAAGCAGATATGTTAGACAAAGAGAGTATGCGTCCGATTTTTGAGGAGCATAAACTGGATGCAGTGATTCATTTTGCTGGTTTAAAAGCGGTTGGAGAGTCAGTGGCAAAACCGCTGATGTATTATCAGAATAATATCACCGGTACATTAAACCTTTGCGAATTAATGAAAGAATATGGCTGTAAACGCATTATTTTCAGCTCTTCCGCAACGGTTTATGGTGATCCGGCGCAGATTCCGATTACGGAGGAGTGCCCGAAAGGAACCTGTACAAATCCATATGGCTGGACGAAGTCAATGTTAGAGCAGATTTTATCTGATTTTTATACATCGGACAACGAGTGGAGTGTTGTCCTTCTGCGTTACTTTAATCCGATTGGAGCACATGAGAGCGGCTTGCTTGGGGAAAGTCCAAATGGCATTCCAAATAATCTGATGCCTTATATTATGCAGGTAGCAGTTGGCAAACTTCCGGAACTTGGTGTATTTGGTGATGATTATGATACACCGGATGGAACAGGTGTCCGCGATTACATTCATGTAGTTGATTTGGCAAAAGGACATGTGAATGCAATTCAGAAGGCAGTCTCCGCAGAAGGTGTTAATATTTACAATTTAGGAACGGGAAATGGTTACAGTGTTTTAGATATTGTAAAGGCATTTGAGGCGGCAAATGGAGTGAAAATTCCATATACGATTAAGCCACGCCGTGCCGGTGATATTGCAACTTGTTACGCAGACCCGAAAAAGGCGAAAGAAGAACTTGGATGGGAAGCACAGTACGATTTGAAACGGATGTGCGAAGATTCTTGGCGTTATGCACAGATGTGCGAGAAATAAACAAAGAAATGGAGGACAATTGAATGGATACAAAAAAGCAGATTGAAGAGGGGAAAGCGGTACTTGGTATTGAATTTGGCTCAACGAGAATCAAAGCAGTTTTGATTGATGAAGAACATCATCCGATTGCATCCGGAAGCCATGAATGGGAAAATCAGTTAGTGGATGGTGTGTGGACTTACAGCATCGATGCCATTTGGAATGGATTGCAGGACTGCTATCAGGATATGAAAAAAGATGTGCAGGAAAAATACGGTGTAAAAGTAACAAAATTAGCAGCAATTGGCTTTAGTGCCATGATGCATGGCTATATGGCATTTGATAAGGATGACAAAATTCTTGTTCCGTTCCGCACCTGGCGTAATGCGATTACCGAAGAGGCATCGGAAAAGTTGACAGATTTATTCCAGTATAATATTCCGCAGAGATGGAGTGTTGCCCATTTGTATCAGGCCATTTTAAATGGAGAAGAACACGTAAAAGATATTTGCTTCCAGACAACACTGGCTGGTTATATTCACTGGATGCTGACCGGCAGAAAAGTGCTTGGTGTAGGGGATGCATCCGGTATGTTCCCGATTGATATTGCAACAGGAAAATTTGATGCAAAAATGGTTTCTCAGTTTGATGAAGCGATTGCAGACAAAGGATATCCATGGAAATTAATGGACATTTTCCCGGAAGTATTGTCCGCCGGAGAGGATGCAGGAACACTTACACAAGAAGGCGCAAAACTTCTTGATACAGACGGTGATTTGGAAGCAGGAGTTCCACTTTGTCCGCCGGAAGGAGATGCAGGAACCGGTATGGTGGCAACGAATTCTGTTGCACGGCGCACAGGAAATGTGTCTGCCGGTACATCGGTATTTTCTATGGTAGTTCTTGAAAAAGAATTGAGTAAAGTTTACAAAGAACTGGATTTGGTTACAACACCGTCCGGTGATTTGGTTGCGATGGTGCACTGCAACAACTGCACATCCGATTTGAATGCGTGGGTAAATATTTTCCGCGAATTTGCAGAGAGTTTTGGTGTGGATGTCGATATGAACCAGTTGTATGGCACATTATACAAAAAAGCGATGGAAGGCGATGCAGACGGTGGAAATCTGTTGGCATACAATTATATTTCCGGTGAAAATATTACGGAAATGGAAGAAGGACGTCCATTGTTTGTCCGGACACCGAACAGCAAATTTAATTTAGCTAACTTTATGCGTGTAAATCTGTATTCGGCACTTGCTTCTTTGAAAATTGGTATGGACCTTCTTTTGAAAGAAGAAAAAGTTGCGGTAGATAAACTTTTAGGTCACGGCGGTTTATTTAAAACTAAAGGTGTCGGTCAGCAGATTTTGGCAGATGCTGTAGATACACCAATTTCTGTTATGGAAACGGCTGGTGAAGGTGGTGCCTGGGGCATTGCCGTGTTAGCTGCTTATTTGATTTATAACAATGGAAAAAATCTTGGCGACTATTTGAATGAAAAAGTGTTTGCCGGTCAGGAAGGCAGCGAATTAAATCCAAATCCGGAAGGAGTCAAAGGATTTGATGAATTTATCCGGATTTACAAAGAAGGACTTCCGATTGAGCGGGCAGCCGTTGATTCAATGAAATTATAAAATGGAGAACGAGCAGGGAGAAGGCGTTTTTTATGATAAATGTATTTCTTGTCGAAGATGAATTTATTGTCAGAGAGGGAATCAAGAATATGAATTGGGAGGCCTATGGTCTCTCGTTTGTTGGAGAGGCCAGTGATGGAGAACTGGCCTTTCCTCTTATTAAAAAGAGAAAGCCGGATATTGTGATAACGGATATCCGGATGCCTTTTATGGATGGTTTGGAGTTAAGCCGTTTGATAAAAAAGGAATTGCCACGGACCAAAATTTTGATTTTAAGCGGGCATGAGGAATTTGAGTATGCCAAAGAGGCCATTCAGATTGGTGTGGAGGAGTATTTGTTAAAACCAATCAATCGTGAGGAATTGCTGCAGGTTGTCAAACGGACGGCGGATAAAATTTTGGAGGAAAGAAAATCGGACTTGAATGAGCCACTGGATGAGGCTGGCGAAAAAGAACGAAGAGAACATACCAAGAGTCTCTTCTTTTCAAGTTTAATTGAAGGAAGACTTTCCATGGCAGAACTGTTGGAAAAAGGACGAGATGTCGGAATTGAATTAGCAGCATCTTATTATCAGATTATGCTTGTGAAAATCGGACGCAGTTCTTTTGATTCCTATTCGGCAGTTGTCAATGAAATGAATGAAAAATTACAAAATTATGTATCTTCTAATTCGGAACATATGGTGTGTTTTGACAGAGAGCCGGAGGGGAAAATTATTCTTTTCATGGAAGAATCCAAGGAGAGGATGGAGGAAAGTGTGCAAAAATTGGCTAATTCGTTGGAAAGTATGCTTTCGGTGAGCCCGGAAATCGGTTATTTTGGAAGTGTAGGAAGTCTGGTAAGCCGTATTCGTGAAATTTCACAGGCGTATGAGACAGCGGCACATGCTTTTGCCTATCGTTTTTTGGTAGAAGGAAACCAGATTCTGCGCTTCGAGCAAATTGATAAGAAACCGGTTTTGATGGAGAGAACCGATGGCGAATATCATGTTGGAAGGATTAATTTCGGAGGTCTTGATAAGACTCGGATTGAAGCATTTCTGCGTGGCGGTGATTCCGAAGAAATTCCGATTTTTGTAGAGGAATATCTTGAAAATGCAGGAGACGCCTGCCAGAATTCACTGATTTTCCGTCAGTATATCGTGATGGATATGTATATTGCGGCGAGTCATTTTTTGGAACAGCTTGGTGCCTCAGAGGAATTTTCTAAGAAGGAGCCGTTTGAAAGCCCGGCGCAGATGGAACAGATTTTGCAGCAATTGGATACAACTATTTCTTATGTGATTTCTTTGTTCCGGGAGGTGATGGAAATACGGGACTGCCACACGAAAGAGCACAACAGCGATATTGTTGAACTCGCGAAAAAATATATCGACGAAAATTACAGCGATGAGGATTTGTCACTGAATACCGTTGCGGCAGAGGTGAATGTCAGTCCAAATCATCTGAGTGCGATTTTTAGTCAGAAGACAGGACACACATTTATCCGTTATCTGACAGATGTGCGCATAAATAAGGCAAAAGAACTTTTAAAATGTACGACGATGCGAAGCAGCGAAATAAGTGAAAAGGTTGGCTATAAAGACCCACATTATTTTTCACATTTATTTAAAAAAAATCAGGGATGCACTCCAACACAGTATCGGGAGGGACCAAAGAGTGAAGCATAAAGGACATCGTTTAAAAAACTTTATTTTCCGTATTTTTGGAAAGAAAATAGATGAGTATCGTGACTTTTCGATTCAGAAAAAAATTTCAGTGGCATTTGTACTTCTTTTGGTGCCACTGATTTTATTCGTTTTGATTTGGTTTGTCTGTGTTTTAGACGCAACAAACCGTTATGATAAGGTTGTAAGAAATACTTCTATTATCAGTGAATTTAACCTGGATTTTAAGAAGAACTACGATTATAAAATATACTTGATTACGACCGGGAACCGGACTTATGCAGACCAAAATCCGGAGGAAGATATTCGTTACGCAAAAGATATCATCCGACGTGTAAAGGCAATGACTGAAAATAGTCAAAGCAGTGAATGTATTACCCAGCTTGAACGATATTTTCAGGTGCTTGAAAAATACACAAAAACCATTCGGGAAAATATGAAAAAACAGGGCAAATATGATGAGAACCGTGATTTGTGGGAAAATGGCGTGCAATTAGTGACGGCAAACATCCAAAATAAGATGCTGGAACTGCTTTATAATGAAAATAGACAGAGTGCGGTTATTTATTCGGATATGCAGCATATTACCCGCAATATGATTATCATTAGTCTGTTTCTTGTTATTTTTGTTGCTGTGGTTGCCACGATGATGATAACGATTATTCCGAGAAGTATTTCGAAACCGGTTCGTTATTTGAGCAATATTACGAAAGAAGTTGCCGATGGGAATCTTGAGGTACGGGCACACATGGAACACGGCGTGGATGTGAAATTGTTAGCGGATTCCTTAAATGTGATGATTGAAAAAATAAAGACACTCATTGACAATGTGATGTTAGAACAGATGCGGCTTCGTGAGGCAGAATTGGAAATTTTGCAGATGCAGATTAATCCACATTTCTTATATAATACGCTTGACACAATCGTGTGGCTGGCAGAAGCCGGACAGAAGGAACAGGTTGTCAGCATGGTACAGACATTGTCTGATTTTTTTCGTGCTTCCTTAAATAGTGGAAAAGATATTGTATCTTTAGAAGGCGAATGTCGTCATATTACAAGTTATTTGCAGATTCAGCAGGTAAGATATCAGGATATTTTATCATATGATGTGGACATACCGGAGGAGATTGCAAATTGTAAAATACCTAAAATAACGTTGCAGCCGCTTGTAGAGAATGCACTTTACCATGGAATTAAATATAAGAGGGGCAAAGGAAAGATTACCGTAACTGGAAGAAGGGAGAACGATAAGTGCGTTATCCGTGTGGAGGATGATGGAATCGGTATGACAAAAGAGCGGTTAAATCAGGTCCGCAGCGGTTTGACGACAAAAATCGAGGACAGTAATGATTTTTATGGTCTGTATAATGTAAATGAAAGAATCCGGTTGAAGTTTGGAGAAGCGTATGGTCTTCAAATTGACAGCATTTTACAAGAGGGAACGTGTGTGGAAGTGTGGCTGCCATACGAATCGTAAAAAAACAACCCATGCCATAATTTTTTAAACTACTCGCATAAAACAGAATAGAAAAATCCAAAATAACCAAAAGAATATCCATTGGACTTTTGGTTGTTTTTTATTATGATAGAGATACAAAAAACGAGAACTCATACAGAAAAGGAGGAATTGAGATATGAGAAAAAATTTCATGAAAAAAGTAGTAGCAGGAATGCTTACCGCAGTAATGGCGTTTTCGCTTACTGCATGTGGAGGCGGTGATGCTTCCACAAATGACACAGCGAAAGATGGTGGCTCTTCCGATTTGATTACCGTTGGATTTTCACAGGTAGGTGCAGAATCTGACTGGCGTACTGCAAACTCAGAATCAATGAAATCCACATTTACAAAAGACAATGGTTATGAATTGATTTTTGACGATGCACAGCAGAAACAGGAAAATCAGATTTCAGCCATCCGTAACTTCATCCAGCAGGATGTTGATTACATCGTACTTGCACCGGTTACTGAGACCGGATGGGATGCCGTTCTTGGTGAAGCAAAACAGGCAGGAATCCCGGTTATCATTGTTGACCGTATGGTAGATGTAAAAGATGACAGTTTGTACACTGCATGGGTAGGTTCGAACTTCGAACTGGAAGGTAAAAAGGCAGCAGCTTATCTGGATGCTTACATGAAAGCAAAGAACATGAAAGACATGAAACTGGTTAATATTCAGGGTACCATTGGTGCATCCGCACAGATTGGACGTACCAAAGGTTTGGATGATGCAGTATCTGCAAATGGCTGGAATCTTCTTGACAAAACAACCGGTGAATTTACACAGGCAAAAGGCCAGGAAGTTATGCAGTCCTTCTTGAAGAAGTACAAAAAAGACATCAATGTTGTATACTGCGAGAACGATAATGAAGCGTTTGGTGCAATTGATGCAATCAAAGCAGCAGGTTATGAAGTTGGTGCAGACAAAGACATGATGGTATTCTCTTTCGATAGTACAAAAGAAGGTTTGAAGAAAGTTCAGTCTGGTGAAATTACTTTGAACACAGAGTGTAACCCACTTCATGGACCACGTGTAGAAGCAATCATCAAACAGCTTGAGAACAAAGAAACACCAGAGAAGAAAGCTTACGTAGATGAAGAAATGTTTGCCCATGATGATACTGTAAAATCGGTAACTGTTGACGGAAAAGAGTATCCGGTAACGGTTGTGACAGATGAGGTAATGGGAGCTCGTAAGTATTAATTCAAACAAAATGAAACAAAAAATGAAACAAAATCAGTAACAAATTGAGTGAGAGAGGAGGAACGATTTCTTCCTCTCTCAATTAAAAAATACCCTGTAAAGCAGGGAGATGGAGGGAAAGATGAGCGAGAATATTGTATTAAAAATGAGTAATATCAGCAAAACTTTTCCCGGAGTGAAGGCATTATCCAATGTAGATTTTACATTACGGGAAGGAGAAATCCATGCCCTGATGGGGGAAAATGGTGCAGGTAAATCCACCTTAATTAAAGTATTGACCGGTGTTCATGATTTTCAGACAGGTGAGATTTACATGGTGAAAAATGCGGGAGATAAACCGGAAGCAATTGTGAATCACTCACCGCAGGAGGCACAGCAAAATGGTATCAGCACCGTGTACCAGGAAGTGAACTTGTGTCCAAATCTTACGGTTGCAGAAAACTTGTTTATCGGCAGAGAGCCAAGACGGTTTGGCATGATTGACTGGCGTACGATGAACCGCAAGTCAGCGGAGGTTTTGAAAAATCTGGATATCCATGTAGCACCGACGCAGAGTTTGGATGAGTGTTCCTTGGCGATTCAGCAGATGATAGCAATTGCCAGAGCCGTTGATATGAAATGCCGTGTTTTAATTTTGGATGAGCCAACATCTTCTTTGGATGATGATGAGGTTCAGAAGTTATTTGTCCTGATGCGGAAATTAAAAGCAGAAGGCGTTGGAATTATATTTGTAACACACTTTTTGGAACAGGTATATGAAGTGTGTGATCGAATCACCGTACTGCGAAATGGCGAGTTAGTCGGTGAGTATGAAGTGGAATCACTTCCACGTGTAAAATTAGTTTCTAAGATGATGGGAAAAGATTTTGATGATTTGGCGGATATCAAAGGTGAACATAAGCATGAAAAACATTTAGAACCGCTGATTGAGGCAAAAGGGTTAGGTCATACGGGTACGATTCGACCATTTGATTTAACCATAAACAAAGGAGAGGTAATTGGTCTTACCGGACTTCTTGGCTCCGGACGTTCTGAAATGGTTCGTGCCATTTATGGTGCGGATAAAGCGGATTCTGGCGCATTGAAAGTCAAAGGAAAGGAGACTAAAATTTCATCTCCATTGGATGCAATGAAAGCCGGCATGGCGTACTTGCCGGAGGATAGAAAGAAGGAAGGAATCATTGCCGATTTGTCTGTCCGTGAAAATATTATTTTGGCGCTTCAGGCAAAACGAGGCATGTTTAAGTTGTTGTCCCGCAAGCAGATGGAAGAATTTGCGGATAAATACATTGACTTGCTGCAGATTAAAACAGCAAGCCGTGAGACTCCAATTAAGAGTTTATCCGGTGGAAACCAGCAGAAGGTAATTATTGCCAGATGGCTGCTTACCAATCCGGATTACCTGATTTTGGATGAGCCGACACGAGGAATTGATATCGGAACAAAGACAGAAATTCAGAAGTTAGTGCTTCAACTGGCAGATGAGGGAAAGGCAGTTACCTTTATTTCTTCGGAAATTGAGGAGATGCTTCGAACCTGCAGCCGTATGGCAGTTCTTCGTGATGGAAAAAAAGTTGGCGAAATTGAAGAAGAGGATTTGTCACAGGAATCCATTATGAAAGCGATTGCGGGAGGTGATGAATAATGGTTGAGAAAATCAAAAAAATAACAGGAATGCGATTATTTATGCCGATTGTGTGTCTGCTTATCGTATTGCTTGTAAATGTGATTCGAACACCGGATTTCTTTAACATTACATTAAAGGATGGGCAATTAAGTGGATGGCTGATTGATGTCATTAACCGAGGTTCTGAACTTGTTATTCTTGCCATTGGTATGACATTAGTAACTGCTGCTTCCGGTGGTCAGGACATCAGTGTTGGTGCTGTTATGGCGGTTGCCGCTGCTGTTTGCTGTCAGATTCTGTCTGGTGGTGAAGTAAGTACAAATACACTGGCTGCTCCGATTATTATTGCAGCAATTGCCGGAATTTTAGTTGCTGCTTTGTGTGGTGCGTTTAATGGTTTTTTGGTTGCCAAACTAAACATCCAGCCGATGGTTGCTACATTGATTTTGTTTACCGCCGGACGTGGTATTGCCCAGTTAGTTACAAAAGGACAGATTACATATGTCCGCGTAGAATCGTATAAGGCAATGGGAGGATTCCTCGGCCCAATTCCGACACCGGTAATCTTTGCGGTGGCAGCAGTTGTTGCTGCTTATCTGGTGTTAAATAAAACGGCACTTGGTATGTATATTGAAAGTGTAGGAATTAACAGCCATGCATCACGTCTGATTGGATTAAATTCCACAAAAATTAAATTTCTTACTTATGTAATTTGTGGAGCATTGGCAGGTCTTGCAGGAATTGTTGCATCGAGCCGAATTTATTCCGCAGATGCGAACAACATTGGTCTCAACCTTGAGATGGATGCAATCCTTGCGGTAGCGTTAGGAGGTAACATCTTAAGTGGTGGTAAATTCAGTTTGATGGGTTCGGTAATTGGTGCTTATACGATTCAGGCGCTGACGACAACGCTGTATGCTATGAGTGTACCATCTGACCAGCTCCCGGTCTATAAAGCAATCGTTGTTATCATTATTGTAGTTCTTCAGAGCCCGGTTTACAAAAAGGCAATGCAGAATTACAAAGCGAAGAGACAGTCAAAAAAGGCAGTAGTACAGGGAGGTGAACAGTAATGGGGGAATTTTTGAAAGCAAAAACAAAAAGATTTAACAGCAATACATTTCTTTTCATTATTACAATTGTGTTGTTTATCGCAATGTATGTAGCAGGAATGATTGTATTTGCAGACAAAGGTTTTGCGAAACCGCAGATGTTTACCAACTTGTTTATTAATAATGCCGGACTGATTGTAATTGGTTGTGGTATGACAATTGTTATGATTACCGGTGGAATTGATATCTCGGTTGGTTCCGTAACCGCATTGGTTTGTATGGCGAGTGCCTATGCTATGGAAAATAAGGGAATGAGCCCATATGCAGCACTTGCAATTTCACTTGGTATTGGCTTGCTGTTTGGTCTGCTTCAGGGCTATTTAGTTTCCTATTTGGAAATCCAGCCATTTATCGTAACACTGGCGGGGCTGTTCTTAGGAAGAGGGCTTACTGCTATGATTAGTACGGATATGATTTCCATAAAAAATGATTTGTTCCAGAAATGGGCGACATACCAGATTGAACTGCCGATTGGCACATATAATAAGCGAGGCGTATTCCGGCCGGCGTATATATACCCATCGGTTGTGGTTGCATTGATTGTGGTTGTCTTGATTGCTATTATGCTTCGTTATACAAAATTTGGACGTAAATTGTTTGCTATCGGCGGCAGTCAGCAGAGTGCGTTGATGATGGGATTAAATGTAAAAAGAACGAAGTTTGAAGCCTATATTTTGGATGGCCTGTTGGCCGGCTTGGGTGGATTCTTATTCTGCTTAAATAGTTGTGCCGGATTTGTAGAGCAGGCGAAAGGTTTGGAGATGGATGCAATTTCGGCAGCAGTAATCGGTGGAACACTTCTTTCCGGAGGTGTCGGAACAGTTGTTGGTACAACATTTGGTGTGCTGATTAAAGGAACAATTACCAGTCTGATTACGACACAGGGTACATTGTCAAGCTGGTGGGTACGAATTGTACTTTCCGCGCTGCTTTGCTTCTTTATTGTATTGCAGGCGCTCTTTGCAAAAGCAAAAATAAAGGGGAAAAAGGCAGAGAAAAAAGATACTAAAAAATCGGGTGGAGCACCACCGGATGAGGTGGCTGCAGAGTCATAAATTAAATAGGAGATTGTCACAACTTATTGTTTCTCTTTTGGGGACCGGTTTTTGCCAGACCGGTCCTTGTTTTATTGGTGAAAATATTACTCTGGTTTAATAAAAAAATAAGAGTTTATTTATAAGGGTGCAAATGGAATATGTTATAATAAATGCATCCTAAAAATGAGACAATTCAAGGATAGAATTGGAGGTTTGCGTATGCAGAAGAATGGTAAAAAGCTGTTAGCATGGATGTTGGCAGCAAGCATGGTATTTTCTTTTTCTATGCCAACTCAGGCAGCAAAGAAAAAGCCTGCTTTATCAAAGAAAAAAGCGGTAATAACTGTGGGGGAAACCTTAGTGCTTAAGGTTAAAAATATAAGCAAGAAAACAAAAGTAACATGGAAGAGCAAAAACAAGAAAATTGCGACAGTTTCCAAGAAAGGAAAAGTGAAAGCCAAAAAGGCGGGGACAACGAAGATTACAGCAAGTTTCCGTTATCAGGGCAAGAAGTATGTGAAAACCTGTAAGGTTACGGTGAAAAAGAAAAAGACGGTAGTTGTGACTAAGACACCGACAAAAGTACCGGCAAAGGTTACAAAGGCACCGACTAAAGCACCGACGCAGAAACCGGGTGCACCGACTGCGACACCGACGCAGAAGCCGGGCACACCGACTGCAACAGCAACGCAGAAACCGGGCGCACCAACTGTAACACCGACGACAGAGCCGGCGGAGCCTACTGCGACTGCAACAAATGAGCCGGCAGGGCCAACTGTAACGCCGACAAATGAGCCGGCAGGACCTACGGTTACACCGACGGCAGACCCGGATGCGCCAACTGTAACACCAACAGCAGAACCAACCAAGATTCCGGGTACCCCAATTCCGGTAACGGATCCGACAAAGGCACTGCTTTTGGATTTTGAAGACGGTACCAATCAATATGTGACCGGACGTCAGGGCGAAGAAGAGCTGACTGTTGTAGAGGGCGGTTATAATGACAACTATTGTCTGAAAGTTTCTAACCGTGTGAAAAACTGGGCCGGACCGACGATTGATATCACTCACAATGTGACTGATTTTACAACGTACAAGGTTGAGGCGTATGTAAAGCAGACAACGGGCAGCAACAAGACGATAAACTGCATGTGGGAGTCGATGGACTATGCAGGGCAGATGGCTTATACAACGGTACAGAATGTAGTTGCTCCGAATGGCACATGGACAAAAGTGGACGCAACGGTTGTTGCACCCGGTGATGTAAGTAAATTGTCACTTTATTTTGAAATGGCAAATTATGCAAATGATTTTTATGTAGATAATATTTCTGTTACGGAGAAGCATTTGGATATGGATGCGGTTCTTGCTGCACCGAGTCTGAAAGAGGCTTATGCAAACCGCTTCCCGATGGGATGTGCAGTTTACAGTTATAACTTGCAGAATCCGGAGATTTTATCATTTATTAAACATCATTACAGTACGGTTACATTTGCAGATGAGCTGAAACCGGAGAACCTTTTGAATGAAGAGGCAACAAAAGCATCGGAAGATGGCATGCCGGTTATTAATACAGATGTGATTGATAAATGTTTATCTCTTGCTCAGGAAAATGATTTAAGTGTGCGTTTCCATACGCTTGTCTGGTATTCGCAGACACCGGATTGGTATTTCTGTGAGAATTACACACCGGAGTATGATGGTACGGGAACAGCTAAGAAAAACATTACAAATCTTGTTGACAAAGAGACGATGCTTGCTCGAATTGAAAGTTATGTTAAGCAGGTTATTACCTATGCAGAGACTAATTATCCGGGCGTTGTATATGCTTACGATGTAGTAAATGAGGCAATTGACAGCAATGGCTGTAAATTACGGACAGTAAGTTCAAGTTTGTATGGTGCTATCTTTACAGACGATGACAATACTTATATTACAAAGTCATTTGAATATGCAAGAGAAGCTGAAAAGGCAGCGAATTCATCGGCAAAATTGTTCTACAATGATTTTGTTGGGCTGGCATCACCGGGACAGATGAAGGCAGTTGTGAATTATCTTGCAGATGCAAAAGCTGCCGGAAATATCGATGGTCTTGGCATGCAGGCGCATCAGACGAATCTTGGTGTGACAGACGGCGATAACATTAAAAATGCATTGAAATTATTCCAGCAGAATGGCTATGAGGTGCAGATTACCGAGCTTGATTTTGCAAGTAAGGATGATTCAGAAGCGGGTAATGAGACACTGGCAACGGCATACCAGAAGTTTATGAAGATTATATTAGACCGAATGGATGATACAAGTGCTCCGGTAAATGTAAGTAATGTTACATTCTGGAACTTGACGGATTTAGATACTTGGCTGAATAGTTTTTACAGCAATGGAAGCACTTATTATCCATCGTTGTTTGATGAAAATTATTTGCCAAAGAAAGCATTTACGGCATTGATTAATCTTGCAAATGGAGTTACAGAGCCAACGGCAACACCAACTGTGGCACCAACGGCGAGTCCTACGGTAACACCAACTGCAACACCAACCGCAACTCCGACGGCGACCGCAACACCAACCGTTGACCCGGATGCCACACCAACACCTACGCCGGATATCACACCGACTCCGGAGCCGACGGATGAACCGGAACCGGCAGAGACAAAGAGTTTGGATTTGGCGGAAGGAAATATTGTAATCAGTGCGACGGGATATACAATTGGCGATGCAGAAGAAACTGCATTTACCGGAAATTACACGATTTCCAGTACAGCACAATCGGCAACAGCATATTGTATTTTAGTAACGAGCGGTACTCATACAATTACGTTAGATAATCTTGTTTGTACATCGAGTGCATCAAGTCCAATTAAATTAAGTGGTGATGCTAAGGTAAATCTTATCTTAGTTGGAACATCCGCATTGACTGGTTCCGGTTATCATGCAGGAATTGAGGTTCCGTCCGGTTGTGAACTGACGATATCCGGTGATGGCCAATTGACGGCATTAGGCGGCACGGACTCGGCAGGAATTGGTGCTACATCAGATGGCAAGACATCTAATACATTAGGGCGTATTATTATCAAGAGTGGTACGATTATAGCCTGCAATACAGGAAGAAATGCTGCAGGAATCGGTGAATCACGATACGCTAAAGGCGGTGGAGAAATTTACATCTACGGTGGTAATATTTATGCGGCATCTTCCGGTAACGGAGCCGGAGTTGGTGGCGGAGGTACCGCAGATGCCTCGGCCAAAACGATGAAGATTGGAATCTATGGCGGTATCATTTCCGCAGCTGGCAGTACCTATGCAATTGGAGACGGAAAGAGCCAGAGCATTTGCAAAGTGACAGTAACCGGTGGTGCCTGCTATAGTACGAATAGTGGAAAGACGATGTTTGGCTCAACATGGGAAAACGAAGATACTTATGTTGGTACAGAGATTGACACAACAAAACTTTCCGGTATTCAGTCAGTGACGATTGATGGTGTAGATCAGGGAATCAGCAGTTTTTACATCAATGCACAGTCTGGTACTACGAACTATAAGTGGAAACTGAATTTGTATGTGAAGAAGGGAGTATCTCATACGATTGTAGTAACGGATACAAACGGTGAGTCACATGAATATACGGTGGACGCTTAATTTATAATTAAATAAAAAAGAAGTTCATTCGTTCGAGACAAGATAATGATTTGCATTATAGTCTCTTACGGATGAACTTCTTTTTTTGTGCTATTGCCAGATGGTGTTTCCTAAAGGCGTAGATATTAAAAAAGTATTTGACAAGTCACAAGTGACAATGTATAATCATACATATCTAGAAAAGCAATGGTTCAGACTTAGCATCCAAACTCTATTATTTATTTCATAAAAAGACTCTTGCTTTATTCCGGAAAAAAGAATAGGGCAGGATTGTATATAAATATTCCTGCCTTTTGTGGTAACACCACAGGAAAGGAGGAAATGATTCTATGAATCGGACAATATTTGAAAATCTTCCTCAGAAGATGAACCTTATCAGTGATTTGTTTTCAAGAGTAGTGTTCCGTGACAAGGAGGCCTGCCAGGATTTGGTAAGGATTATTCTGGGGGAAGGATATGAGGTTACAGGGGTGACCTCGCAGTATGACATCACCAATCTCCAGTATCGTAGTGTGGTGCTGGATATTCTAGCAGAGACAGAGGGAGAAGAGCCGATTCATGTGGAATTTCAGATATCCGATGACGATGATCATATGCGGCGTGTCAGGTACTGCAACGGAAGCATTGATACGCATCTTTTACAGAAAGGGAAAGAATATAAGGAACTGCCGGATGTGTATCATATTTATATTACAATGAATGATTTTATCGGAGGCGGTCAGACAGTGTATGAAATTTTTCGCACGGTGCGTGACAGGGAAGGAACATACAGCACACAGTATCCAGTGGAAAACGGAGTGCATGAGTC
>ERZ808240.2099-NODE-2099-length-22814-cov-11.263280_pt1 | contig 22814 bp, 18 predicted proteins | sample MGYA00521084_ERZ808240 | MGnify/ENA primary metagenome ERZ808240 (study PRJEB31516, sample SAMN03275571) | gut metagenome | biome: mammalia-associated habitat; material: feces | host: Papio cynocephalus | place: Kenya | collected 2012-08-06 ...
CTCGGCTCGAAGGCGACGCGGATCTGTCCGATATCGAGGCGCGTGGGGAGCTTATAGGTCATGAAGTTGCCGGTGCGCAGGCGGCCCCGCCCGTCGCGATCGACGATCTCGTAGAGCGCATGCCCGATGCCCTGCGCGATGCCGCCCTCGGCCTGGACGCGCGCGAGCGCCTCGTTGATAACGGTGCCGCAGTCGACGGCCGCGGCGTAATCGACGACGGTGACCTTGCCGGTCGCCTTATCGACGTCCACCTCGGCGATCCCCGCCATGAAAGGCGGGGGCGACACGGGCGAGCAAGCGCTCGCATGGGCCGTGAGCGCGTCGCCGCCGGCGATGTCCTTGACGCAGAGGTTCGCGAAATCGCGCAGGGTGAGATAGCGGTTCTGCTCGCGCGCGGCGCGCTCGTCGGCCAGGCGCACGAACTCGCCGTCGAACACGACATCGAACTCGTCGACGCCCCACATGCGGGCAGCCTGCGAGCGGATCTTGTCGCGGAGCTCCGTGGCGGCGTTCTTGGCGGCGAGACCCGTCACGTACGTGCCCGAGCTCGCATAGGACCCGGCGTCGAAGGGCGACAGGTCGGTGTCGACGCCGCGCACCACGATGATGGAGCTGTCGACGCCGAGCTCCTCGGCCGCGATCTGCGCGAGGATCGTGTCGACGCCCATGCCGTTATCGGTCGCACCGGTGTTGAGCGCGATGAAGCCGTCCTCCTCGAGACGCAGGTCGATGCCGCCGATGTCCACGTTCGAGATACCGGAGCCCTGCATGGTGACGGCGCAGCCGAGTGCGCGCACGCGGTCGCCCAGGTCGCGGGCGAGCGGCTTGTCGCGCCAGCCCGCCATGTCCATGGCGCGCTCAAGGCAGCGGTCGAGGGCGCAGGCGTTGAGTTTCTCGTTGTAGTACTGCGGCATGGTCTCGCCCTCGCGGACCATGTTCTTGAGACGAAGCTCCGCCGGATCGAGGTGCAGCATGTCGGCAAGCTCGTTGACGGCGCTCTCGACGGCGAACTGCCCCTGCGTGGCTCCGTATCCTCGATAGGCGCCGCCGCGCTCGGTGTTGGTGTAGACCACATCCCAGCTGAAGCGGCTCGCCTTGACATGGTTGTAGATGGGCAGGCTCTTGTGGCCCGAAAGGCCGACGGTCGTGGTGGCGTGCTCGCCGTATGCGCCGGCGTTCGAGAGCGTGTGGAGGTCGATCACCGTAATCGTGCCGTCGCGCATCGCGCCCATCTTGACCGTCATCTGCATCTGGTGCCGCGAGTTGCCGGCCGTCGTGTTCTCCTCGCGCGTGTAGCAGCAGTAGCTGGGGCGCCCGGTCATATGGGTAACGAAGGCCGTGAAGATCTCGTTGCAACCCGTCTGCTTGGAGCCGAAGCCGCCGCCGATACGCGGCTTGATGACCTGCACCTGCGACTGCGGGATATCGAGCGCCTGGGCGATCATGCGGCGCACATGGAAGGGCACCTGCGTGGAGGTCGTCACCTGGATGCGCCCGAAGGCGTCAGTCGTGGCGAACGAGCGGAACGTCTCCATGGGCGCCGTCTGCGTGGCCTGGCTCGTATAGGTGCGAGTGAAGACGATATCGCTTTCCGCGAAGGCCGCTTCAAGGTCGCCGTAGTCCGACGTGCCGCTGCACACGAGGTTGCGCGAGACGTCGCCTCCCTGCGGGAACATGAACGTCACATCGCCCTCGGGGTGCACGACGATGTCGTTGTCGAGCGCCTGCGTGAAGTCGAGAAGCGGCTCCAGGACCTCGTAGTCGACCTTGATGAGCTTAAGCGCGCGGTCGGCCGCCTCATCGGACTCGGCGGCGACGATCGCCACCTCCTCGTTCTGGTATCGAACGAGATCCTCGAGGATCAGACGGTCGTACGGGCTCGGCTGCGGATAGCTCTGTCCCGCGATGGTGAAGCGGCGCTGCGGTACGTCCTTATACGTGTAGGCGGCGACGACGCCCGGCACCTTGAGGGCGCGGGAGACATCGATCGAGCGGATCTTGGCGCGGGCGTAGGGACTGCGCTTGAGTTTGACGATAAGCGCACCGGCGGGGACCAGGTCCTCCGTGTAGACGGGCCTGCCCTCGAGAAGCGCCTTGGAGTCCTTCTTGGGCTGCTTGCGGGTGATCTGCCTGTAGGAGACGCCGTCGGCGCTCGTATCGTTCGCCGGCGTCTCGGGCACGTCGAAACCCACCTCGACGCCCTCGCCGCGCAGGTAGCGCACGATGGCGCGAAGCTGGCTCTCGTAGCCGGAGCAGCGGCAGAGGTTGCCCGCGATCTGGCGGGAGAGCTCCTCGCGCGTGGCGACGAGCGACGGATCCTTCTTGGCGGCGCGGGCGAGCGCGACGACGCTCATGATGAGACCGGGCGAGCAGAAACCGCACTGCTCCGCACCCTCCGCCGCCATGGCACGCGCGAGCGGCTCGGACTCGGCGCGCAGACCCTCGAGGGTCGTGACCTCGCGCCCGTCGACGCGAGCCGCGGGAACGCTGCAGGAAAGGACGGGCGCACCGTCGAGCCACACGGTGCAGAGGCCGCAGTTGGTGGTCTCGCAGCCGCAGCGCACGGAGGAGCAGCCCTCGTCGCGCAAAAGCGAGAACAGCATGGCGTCGGGCGCGATCTGGGTTTTGACCTTGCGTCCGTTGAGCGTAAAGGCGATATCGATGGACTTGGCGGCCATTAGCGCACCTCCTGGGAATCCATGCCGGGGACGTGACGGACCTCGGGCGCCTCCATGGCGAACTTGGGAGTCTCGACGAGCTCGAGATCGGCGGCAAGGGCCGCGGAAAGCTCGATGCCGGCGGCGCGGCGGACGGCCTGGATGGCGAGCGGGGCCGAAATCTGGCGACGATAACGAGCGCTCCCCCACAGGTTGGTGCCATAGGAAAGGTCGCGTACGCGCTCCGCAAGCATGCGAAGCTCGGATTCGGCCGGATACGCGGAAACGAGGCCGGATTCGGCACCTACGAGCAGCTCAGCCGGCAGCGGGCGCGCGCCGACGGCAACGTGCCAGGCATCCCCCCACCAGGCCGCCGTGACGTTGAGCGAAGGAAAGTCCGTCGCATTCTTGCGCACGGCCTCGTAGCTCGCGCGATAATCGTGCTTCTTGACAACGATGCGTTCGATGACGTCGCGCACATAGCCCATGCGCGCGAAGTCGACGAGCGGCACGCGACCGGCCCCCGTGAGCTCGACATAGGTATCGAGCGCGATCAGCGAGCACAGCACGTCCGAGAACCCGAAACGGCCGTAGATGCTACCGCCCACGGTCGCGGTGTTACGCAGCTGCACGCCCACGATATCGTGGACGGCGAACTCGAACACATGGTTGCACATGGCATTGAATGCCTCATGGCGCTCGAGCTGGTGAAGGGTCACCATCGCGCCGATGCGGAACTCCTCCTCCGTCTCCTCAATCGTGTCGAGCCCGCAGGCCGAAAGGTCGATGGCGCAGGCGACGCGACGGGAACCGAGGCGCATCCAGATGCCACCGGCGACGATTTTATTGTTCCGATTCTTTTGCAGGAGCTCATAGGCTTCGGCCGCGTTTCCAACACGGACGTAGGTACCGAATTTGAGCACGCTCTCCCCTAACTGATTAAAGTGCACGGTGATTCGATGGTACCAAAAGGGGGAAAGCGGGCGCGCGACCGTCGCCGCGCGCCGCGAATGACCATATTCCGACCGCTCCATCCACCCCAATTTGGGGACAATCCCTTAAATTGGGGTGATGCTATCTACGGAGTGGCATAACCCAAAAAGGGGACTGTCCCCAAATTGGTGGGGTGGCAAAGGAGCCTGGCCCCACGGATCGCCGTCCCGCGCTAGGCGAAGCTGATCTGGAGGAGCTTGATGGCGCACGCGGGTTCGACAGCGTGCTCGACACCCGCAGGAACCCGCAGTACATCGCCGGCGACCATAGGGGCGCGACGGTCGGAGAAGACGATGTCGGTCTCGCCCTCGACGAGATAGTACAGCGTGTCCCCGGGATAGGTTTCCTCGGAAACGCTCTCGCCCTCGGCAAAGGCGAGCAATGTCGCTGCGACCGGATCACCCAGACGCGTGAGCGACATGCTCGAAACCTGACCGGGGCGCGTCTCGATAAGCGACGCCAGCGATGCGGCATCGTCGGTCGGAAGATTGCGAAACGGCACGACGGACCCCTAATCCTGCGGAAGGATGACGACGAGCAGCATCTTGAACGCGGTGACGCCGCGAACGGCATGCGGGGCACCGGCGGGGATGACGATGCTCTCACCCGCGTGCACCTCATGGGGCACACCGTTGATGGTGATCTCGCCCGTACCCTCGAGCACGTTGACCATGGCGTCGCCACCGGCCGCATGGCTCGACATGCCCTCGTCGGCATCGATGGCGAACAGCGTCACCTTTGCAGCGGGCGTCTGCGAAAGCGTGAGGCTGTTGACCTTACCCGCCTCACCCGGCACGACCCCGGCCAGGTTGAAAACGATCTCTTTATCGATATTCTTGATGAGCTCCATGGCACTCCCCTAACGACAAAAAACGGACTCCCCGAGCAAACGGGAAGTCCATTCTAGACCCCAAATGACACCCAAAAACTGCTAGATGCCATGCACTATGTCATTCAACTCGTCCCAATGCTTCGGATGACCTCACTTCAAAAAAGTGAAGAACGGAGTCGGGTTTTCCAGGTGTCGGCAAATCGACAAAGGCAACGGCCTTTCCAGGTGCGCGAGATTGCCTTGAAAACCGAGGGCGCACGCCTAACGTGCGGCGCCCGAAGGTTTGAATGGCAAGGTCGCGTGCCTGGGAAGGCCGCCGGGATCAGTTACCACCTAGCAGACGCCCTGGGCCAGCATCGCATCTGCAACCTTCTCGAAGCCGGCGATGTTGGCGCCCATGACGAAGTTGCCCTCGTGGCCGTACTTCTTGGCGGTGTCGTCCACGTTGTGGAACATACCGCGCATAAGCTGCTCGAGCTTGCCGTCGACCTCCTCGAAGGTCCAGGACAGGTGCTCGGCGTTCTGGCTCATCTCGAGACCGGACACGAGCACGCCGCCGGCGTTGGCAGCCTTGCCGGGCATGAACGCGACACCGTTCTCCTGGAAGTACTCGGTGGCCTCGATGGTCGTGGGCATGTTCGCGCCCTCGCCGACAACCTTGCAGCCGTTGGCGACGAGCGCCTTGGCGTCCTCGAGGTGAAGGGTGTTCTCGCGAGCGCAGGGAAGCGCAATATCACAGGGAAGCTGCCACACGCCGCGGCCGTCCTCAGCATGCCAGGTCGCGTTGGGCTTCTCATCGACGTACATGGCGAGCGTGACGCCCTTGTCGTGGCCGGAGCGCTTCTTGTTGTAGACGTGCTCGAGCACCGTGTAGTCGATGCCGTCGGGATCCTCGACCCAACCGTGGGTGTCGGAGCAGGCGAGCACCTTGCCGCCGAGCTGCGCGACCTTCTGGACGGCGTAGATGGCGACGTTGCCGGAGCCGTGGACGACGACGTTCTTGCCCTCGAAGGAATCGCCCTGGGACTTGAGGTACTCGTCGACGAAGTAGACGAGGCCGTAACCGGTGGCCTCGGTGCGAGCGAGCGAGCCGCCGAAGGAGAGGCCCTTGCCCGTGAGGACGCCGGTCCACTCGTTGCGGATGCGCTTGTACTGACCGAACATGTAGGCCACCTCGCGACCGCCAACGCCCAGGTCACCGGCGGGAACGTCGGTGTTGGGGCCGATGTGGCGGCAGAGCTCGGTCATGAAGGACTGGCAGAAGTGCATGATCTCGTTGTTGGACTTGCCCTTGGGGTCGAAATCGGAGCCGCCCTTGCCGCCGCCCATGGGAAGCGTGGTGAGCGAATTCTTAAGGATCTGCTCGAGGCCCAGGAACTTGAGCATGCCGAGGGTGACCGTGGGGTTGAAGCGCAGGCCGCCCTTGTAGGGCCCGATCGCCGAGTTGAACTCGACACGATAGCCGCGGTTGACCTGGACCTTGCCGGAGTCATCGACCCACGGCACGCGGAACATCACGATGCGCTCGGGCTCGACGAGACGCTCGAGGATCGCAGCCTCCTCGTACTCGGGATGGGCGTCGAGGGCGGGCTGAAGCGTGCCGAGGATCTCGGTCGCGGCCTGCAGGAACTCTTTCTGCTCGGGATAACGGGCTTTGAGGTCGTCAAGGACCTTTTGCGTGTAGCTCATGCTTCCTCCAAAAGATAGGAGCCTCATGCTCGCGCGGCGGCATGCGCCACCGTGCTTCTCGGCATGAGATGGTACTCCTTTATTGCAGTAAAGTTTCAGCGGTCGCAGAGCGCGTTTGTTTCGATTCGATTACGGCGCTGGTAGGGGTTCGGTATACCGCTCGAATCGATTTCAAAGTATTTCGAAGCTGTTACACGGGCGTGGACAGCGGCGAGGAATAGCTTGAGCATGGGTAACCGAGCGGTCGCGCGGCGCCGATCTATTCCCCGGATTGTGAAAACCGCGGAACCAACAGCTGGTGATAATCCGCGGGCTCGATCTTGCCCTCGGTCGCAGCGCGGAACGACGCAAGGGCCTCTCCCGAGAGCGGCATGGCCCAGCAGAGACCGCAGCCGGCCGTGATGGAACCGGGCAGGGGGATGATGCGCCCCGGCACCCCGGCCTCGAGGCAAAGGCGCTCGCACTCCATAACGTCGAACGTCGAGTCGAAGCTCACGATGATCATGCGTTCAAGCTCGCGGTCCCCCGCGGCGCGTGAAGCCTCCTCGGCCTCGGCATGATGGGCCTCGCGATAGGCCGCCGCGGCCCGCTCCTCCTCGGGCGTGTGTCCGCAGCCGCAACCGCAGGTGCACGGCTCGCTACCGTCGCAGGAACAGTTCTCGCCGGTATCGGGGCAGATCTTGTCAGACATATCGGTCTCCTAACGGTAATGGGGCTCAGGGGCGCGCAACAGGCATGTCCATGCCGGAAAGCGATTCAGAACGGGCCGCCTCCTCCGCCCGCGAGAATTCCCCGGGCGTGTTGACGTTCTCAAAACACGAAAGCGAGCCCGTGACCCCGATGATCTCATCCTCCTCGATAAAGCCGGTGTTCACCCGGTCGATCAGAAAACGGATGCGTTGACGGTCCGTCTCGAGAAGGTCGCGCGCAATGGGCAGGCAGGAATCGCGTCGCCAGACGGCACAGAGCGGCTCGAGACCGCGGGAGGTCCGGGGGACGCAGGCATCGAGACCATCGCGGATGAGCCTCTCGGCAAGCGCCGCGATAAGATCGGGGGAAACGAACGGCATGTCGCACGCGACGATGGCCACAAGCGGCGACGTCGCGGCGGCAAGCGAACTTGCGATGCCGCGCATGGCGCCCGGAGCACCGGGCAGGTCATGGTGAACGCGCACGTCGAGCCTGCAGATGGGTTCACGTTCGAGAAACGCGAGTTCCCGGGGCCGAACGCTCGTCACGAGCAGCTCCCCCGCCACGGGAGCGATGCGTCCCAGGACACGACGCACAAGCGGCTCCCCCAAAAAGGAGGCGGTCGCCTTGTCGAACCCCATGCGCGAGGAGAGCCCGCCAGCCTGCACCACGCAGGCGAGATCGTCACGTCTTACGCACGTCATACGGCTCTTCCTCCCCTAAAGCATCCGACGCGCCCGGCGACGGCGTGTCCGAACCCGGAATCACCATCGGCCTGGGACCGAAGGCATGTCGACAAAAACAGCGTCCTCCGCATCGTGCGCGGGGGCGCAGACACGAAAGACGCTGGTCACAGATGGCGGGAACGTATGTGAATCGAACACATCCAAGACGTTTAAACGCCTCGCAACGGTTTTGAGGACCGCGGGACCCACCGGAGCCCATCCGTTCCCAAATGCGGGGGTATTGTAGCAGATGGAGAGACCCGACCGGGCCCGGACGACGGGGCGCCCCGTGGGCAGACGCGCCTGATCCCGCAATCCGGAAATGCCGCAGCACCCCTCTTCTACCGCAGACTCCGCAGGCCACCGGCTTCCTTGTCAAGCACCGTGAAACGCACGGCATCGAGATGTTCGAGGATCTGGATCGCACGCTTGCGCGACACGCCGAGCGCCTCGCGCAGAGCGCTCGTCGGCGCCGCTCCACCGGCCGCCTGAATCGCCGCGGCGACAAGCTCCCGGGCATGCGCCTCGGCAGCAGCGGAAAGCGCGACATCCCGCTCGATCTTGACGATACGACGGTTGAGCGAGAGCTCGCGCAGTGCCCGCGTCATAATGTCGCGATCGAGCGAGAGCCGCTTCCCCACGTCGGGCAGGACCGGCGCATCAAGGCCCTCCTCATCGAGCAGGGAGACGATCAGGTCGGACGCCTCCCCCACCAGGCGCGCGGCGGCTGCAGCCGAGTGCGGGTCGAAGATCTCCGAACCCTCGAGCGCACAGACACCGCGACGGCAACCTTCGGCAAAGAGAAGCGACGAGAGCGTCTCGGACGCACCGGGCCACGCGACGTTCGCCACCTCGCCGGGAGTGAACCCCGTCTGTTTGGGAGCGGCGGCATGCATTTCCCTGAGCGTGGATGCCAACTCTTCAAGGACGGTGTCGACCAGGGCCGGCGTGACGAACGCGACCGCGTCGGACTTCTGCCCCGAGAGCGCAACGACGCTACCCGCGCGGACGAGGGCGTCAAGCACCTCGCGCGCCTCGACGTCAGACAGGTCGAGCGCCGAGGAAACGTCTTCCACACAGGCGGGAAGCCGCTGCGTCTCGAGCCAGCAGGTAACAGCCCCGGCGCGGTCATGCCTCACGAGGGCATCGAGTAGCGCCCGCTCGCCGTCCGTCAGCTCACGCGAACGACGGCATCGGGACAGGAGCACCTCGCCCCCGCCGATCAACATGACCGGCGAATACGAGAGCACGATGAATCGATCTCCCGAGCGGACCGGCAACGACCCCTCGAGTCGGATCTGAACCGTGCGCGTCTCGCCCACGGCAAGGGGTGCCTCGCCTTCAAGCAACATGATACGGCCGATGACCTCGGCCGTTCCCGCCATGATGTGCACGCGGGCACCCGATTCGAGCACGACGGGCTTGCCTCCCTCGCGGCCCAGGTAAGACAGGCGCGCCATGAAGCGCAGCGTCTGGGTGGCCGCGCCTGCCGCGCAGAGCATCGTGCCGCGCGGCAGGTCGGCAACGCCATCGCCCGTGAGGTTGAGGGCCGTGCGCTGCCCGGGAAGCGCTCGGGGCGTGTCGCCATGGACCTGGATACCGCGAACGCGACAGGAGACCCCGGCCGGCAGCGCCATGAGCTCATCTCCGGCGGCGACAGGGGCATCCCAGAGCGTTCCCGTGACGACGGTGCCGGTGCCCTTGATGGAAAAGACACGGTCGATGGGAAGGCGGGCAGCCAAACCGGGTCGCACGGGGCCGACGGAGCGCTCCGCGAGGAACCGGTCGATCGCGCCGTCGAGCTCCGCCAGGAGCCTATCGATCCCCTGACCCGTCAAGGAGGACACCGGGATCACGGGGGCATCGGAGAACACCGTCCCCGAGAGGAAGTCCGCGACGTCGAGCTCGGAGAGCTCGATCATCTCGGCATCGGCGAGGTCGGCCATCGTGAGCGCGACGACCATGTGCCGCACGCCGAGAAGCTCGAGCACGTGAACGTGCTCGCGGGTCTGCGGCATAACGCCCTCAATGGCCGAGATCACGAGGATCGCGACATCGATGCCGGTGGCGCCTTGCACCATGGCGCGCAGGTAATGCGCATGCCCCGGCACGTCGACCAAGCCCACGAGCCGCCCGCTCGGCAACGCAAGCTCACCGAAACCGAGCTCGACGGTCATGCCGCGTCGGCGCTCGACCTCGAGACGGTCCGGGTTCTTGCCCGTCAGCGCCTCGATAAGCGCCGACTTTCCGTGATCGACATGTCCGGCGGTGCCGATGATCACCGGGCATTCGGTGAGACCTTCGTGCACTGTCATCGGCAGACCTCCTTCTTCACGCATGCGGCCAGCGATGCGGCGGCAAGTTCCATATCCTCATCGCCCACGAGCGTACGCACATCGAAGAGGATCCGGTCGTGCGACGCACGGGTGATGATGGGAATATCGGGCTCCTGGACGAGCGCGCGCTTGAGGCCGTCGAGCGTGATGGCGGGATCAAGGACGGCGACCGCGACGCACGAGGTGGACAGCTGCATCGTGGGGAGCGAGCCGCCTCCGGGCGTCGAGGTATCGCCGACGACCTCGAGCCCCACGGCATCGGCGCAGCCCGCCCCGGCAAGACGGTCGCGCATGAGGCCGAAGAGCTCCTCGGCGCGTCGCCTCAGGCACTCGAGAGGGCACGACAGCATCTTGAGCACGGGGATCTTGGCCTTTGCCGAATCGGGGCCGTCAACATACAGGCGGAGCGTTGCCTCGAGCGCGGCAAGCGCGAGCTTTCCGGGGCGGAGCGCCCTCATGAGCGGGTGGCGGCCGCACGCCTGGACAAGGTCGCGCCGGCCGAGGATGATGCCCGCCTGCGAGGCGCCGAGCAGCTTGTCGCCGGAGCAGGATACGAGATCGAGCCCCGCGGCGACCGATGCCGGCGTCGTGCCCTCGCCGCCGCGCTCGAGAAGCTCGCTCGGTAGCAGCGCGCCCGAGCCCTGGTCCTCGTAGAAGAGAAACCCGTGTTTGTGGGCGAGCGCCGCGAGTTCCGTAGCAGGGACCTCCTCGTGGAAGCCCTCGATGCGATAGTTGGACGGATGGACCTTGAGGATCATCGCGGTGTTCTCGGTGATCGCGCGCTCGTAGTCGGCGAGGTGCGTGCGGTTGGTGGCCCCCACCTCGACGAGCTGGGCGCCCGACGCCTCCATGACGTCGGGGATGCGAAAGCTCCCGCCGATCTCGACGAGCTCGCCGCGGCTCACGATCACCTCGCGGCCCGCAGCGTGGGCGGCGAGCACGAGGAGCACCGCGGCGGCGTTGTTGTTCACGACGAGCGCGTCCTCCGCGCCCGTGAGATCGCGTAACAGTTGGGCGGCGTGCTCCTTTCGCGAGCCCCGCGAGCAGGACTCGACGGAATACTCGAGCGTGCTGTAGCCGCGGGCGACATCTCCCACGGCCCGTACCGCCTCGGGCGCCAACGGGGCACGCCCGAGGTTCGTGTGGATCACGACGCCCGTCGCGTTGACGGCCGCACGCAGGCTCGGGAGCGCCGCGCGATGGGCCCGGTCGGCCACGGCGAGGGCGAGATCACGCTTGGTACGCGGCTCGGAACCGTGACGGATCTCCGTGCGCTCTGCATCGAGCACGCAGCGGACGGCGGTCGTCACGGTCGCCTCGCCCACCTCGTCCGTCGCTTTGACGCACGGCCACTCTGCCATGAGCTCGTTCACGGCCGGAATGCCGCGCAGGGCCGCGCGGACCTCACTGGTCATGGTCTGCCTATCTGTCATCGGACTTCCTCACACCAATCGACACTTCTTCTTCGACATTATGCCGAGAGCCCTCGAGCTTTTCCACACGAACGGCGTTCTCCTGCGTGAGCGCGGCCCCCGTGATGGGGTCCCATCGCAGTGGCGTATGGTCGAGCGGCCCCACGCCGAGCTCGGTGGAACCGTCACGCGCCGCCGCCCGTGCACCGGAGCGCCCGCCCGGGGCTGCCGAGGTGAAGATGCAGGCCGGATGCAGGTACGGCGTGGTCTCGACACGCACCCGGTCGCGCCCCATATCGCTCACGAGCGCCACGACCTCGCCGTCCTCGATGCCCATCCGGGCGGCCACGTCGGCATTCATCTGGACGGAACCGAGGTCCGCCCCTTCCTCGGCCGCCCCACGCGCGGCGAGCGCGCGCGAGGTATGCGACTCGAAGGGCCGGTTGCCGCTTATCAAGCGGAACATCCCGGGTGCGGGCTCGACCATCGGCGGGATCCAATCGGGCACGCGACCGAGGCCGGCCCGCTCCCATAGGCCGCTCGCGAGCTCGATCTTGCCACCGGGGACGGTGATGACGGGCTCGCCGGTACGCGGCGCGGGTCCGGCGCCCGTATCCGCCCAGCCGCGGGCACGCAGGTCACAAAGGTCGATACCGAAAGGCGCGACCTGCGCCGCCGCAAGGTCGCCGGGGGTGAAGTCGAAATACCGCCCGTAGCCGCAGGCGCGCGCGAGCCCCGTGAAGATCCGCCAGCCGGGGCGCGTGTCGGGATGCTGCACCGGCAGCACCGCGCCACGGTAGTAGATGCGGGAATCGTTGCGTCCGGCCGGCAGGCCGACCCCGCGGTCGGCCTCGAGGTAGGTGACGTCGGGCAGGATGTAGTCCGAGGCGAGCGCCGTCTCGGACATACGGATGTCGATCGTCACGAGCAGGTCGAGCTTACCGAGGATGCGCAGCCACTCCCCCGCGTTGCCGTAACCGGCGCCGGGATTGCTCGCGTAGACGAAGAGCGCCTTGAGATCGCCCTCGAGAATCGACTGGCCGATCGTGGTGCAAAGGCCCCGCACCGGGTCGACCAGCGGATAGCGCTCGGCTCCCAACTTGAGGACGGTGAGCACGGGCGGCGCAGGAAACCGAGCGGGATCGAGATCGCCGAGGGGCAGCGGCGAGGGCGGGTTGAGCGCACCGCCCTCATGACCGATGCAGCCGAGCAGCGCATCCACAAGGCAGATGGCCCGCGCCGTCTGGGTGCTGTTGGCATATGCGATGCCGATCCCGCCATGGAACCCGGCGTCGACGACCGCCGCCGGTGCCGCCGCGGCAAGGTCGCGGGCGGTCGCGCGGATATCATCCGCGGGGATGTCGCACAGGTCCTCGGCCCACTCCGGCGTCCATGCCACGGCCGCCGCGGCGAGCTCGTCGAAGCCCGTCGTGTAACGCGTGATGAAGCCGTGATCGTAAAGGTTCTCGGCGATAAGGACATGGGCGATGCCCAACAACAGCGCCAGATCGCAACCGGGGCGTATCCGCAGCCATCGATCGGCCATGGCGGCCGAGCCGCTGCGGCGCGGGTCGACCACGATGATCTTGGCTCCGCTGCGGCGCGCCGCATTGAGCGCATCCACCGCACCGGCCGTCGATGAATCGACGAGCGAGCGACCGAGGTACATGACGCACTTGGTGTGGGCAAGATCGGTCGCGGGGCTGTAGCCCAGGCTGTGCTCCCATCCGGTAAGCCGGCTCACCTCGCAGGCGCCGTCCGCGCCATAGACATTGGGCGAGCCGAGCGCACGCATGAACCGCACGGCCCAGTACCGATCGAACGACGGAACACCGAGCGTCATGGCGACTGAAAGCGGACCCGCGGCGGCGAGCGTCCCCCTCAAACGCTCAGCGATCTCAGCGAACGCCTCGTCCCACGCAATCTCATCGAAGCCCGACCCATCCGCACGACGGCGCAGCGGGTGCAGAATGCGGTCGCGCTCGTCAAAAGGCATCGAGAGCCTGTGCCGTCCACGGCGACAGAGCGCCCGGGCCTCGCACGGATGCCCCTCGACGGGGAGCTCCGCCCGCACGCGCCCATCCTCGATAACCGCCCGAAAGGCACAATCGGCATAGCAGCCCCCGCACGTGGTCACGACCCCACGGTCATCAAACGCAGCAGATGCCATATCGATTATTCCTTTCCTAAAAACAGGGACAGGAGCCCCTATCAACGTGAATGGATATCGGAACCCACTTTGTGGTATCGGTTTTTGGTCAGCCAGCCCCTCAAAAAAGTTTGTGGTATCGGTTTTGAAACAAGTCCAAGTCCAGAAACGCGGAAATCAAGGGCTTCCACCCGCATTTCAGCAGGAAAGCGAATCCCCTTCATCCTGATTTCCATCAGCTTGGCCCAAAAACCGATACCACAAACTCCAGACAGTTCGTCACCGGCTCAAATCCGATACCGAAAACTGCCGCGGTGCGTCAAAACCGAGCTACTCGGACTTTTTCGCGTACACGAACCAGTAACCGAGCGCGATCAGCAGCGCGCCGCCCACGATGTTGCCGAGGGTGGCGGCGGAGAGGTTGAACGCGATACCCGCCGCGTTGAGCGCGTCGGCGCCGGCGATATCCGTACCGTAGCCGCACGCGTGCATCACGGCGCCCATGGGCAAAAAGTACATGTTGGCGACGCAGTGCTCGAAACCGCACGCGACGAAGGCGGAGATAGGCAGGAGAATGCCCACGACCTTGTCGACCACGGTCTTGCCGGCGGTTCCGATCCACACGGCCAGGCACACGAAGATGTTGCACAGGATGCCGCGGAAGAAGATCGTGACCCAATCGGGCGTGACCTTGCCGGCGGCGACGCTCACCATGGAGGCCGCCACGGCCTCACCGTTGAGCTTATAGATTCCCGCCATATAGACGAGGAACACGATCAGGAGCGACCCGGCGAAATTGCCGAGCCACACGACGACCCAGCGCGAGAGCATCTGCGAGATGCTGATCTTGCCGCTCTTGAGCGCACAGACCATGAGCGAGTTGCCGGTGAAGAGCTCGGCGCCGCACACGAGCACGAGCACGAGGCCCAAGCAGAAGCAGAGGCCGCCCACGACGCGCTGCGGACCCCACGTAAGGGAACTATCGCTCAGGAAGACCGTGAAGAACAGGCCGCCGAACGCGATGAAGGCACCGGCGAACATCGCAAGCACGAAGGCCTTGGCGATCGGCAGGTTGGCCTTGGTCACGCCGGCAGCCTCGGTCTTGGCCTCGATCGCGGCGGGCGCCAGGCAATCGGGGGCGGGATAGGCCACCTTGTTGTCTGCCATAGCAATCACTTCTTTCAAATCGAAGCGGGCAAGGGAACAGGCCCTCGCCCTAATGGAGCGGCGGAAAGACCGAGAAATCCCCCGCCGCGACGGCCGCGTAGACGCGGTCGACGGCATCGAAGACCTCGGGCGACATGGGGTTGTAGAACTCCGTGTCGCCGGGCTGGATACCCAGGAACACGATATCGTCGCAGCTCGCCTCGATCTCCTCGATGAGGATCGAGAGGGGCAGCGCATGCGTCGTGAACATCGACTTGCGCGCGACGTCCTCTTTGCGCAGGCGCCGCACCATACCCGTGGGCAGCGCCATGTCGGCGGCGTCCACAAGCACCAGGCGGGGCGGTCGCACGCGTTTGACCTCGACGATGTCATCCTCGGGCGTCTGGCCGCCATCGATGGTGTACCAGCCCGGGATGGGATCGTCCTCCATCTTCTTGGAGAGCACGGGGCCCGCGGCATCGTCAGCGCGCAGGACGCTACCCGCCGTGAGGACGATCCCCTCGAAGGCGGCACCGTTCACGCACCCGTCGACCACGCGCCCCATCACTGAAGCCTCCCCGTGAGATACACACCCGAGACGTCCCGGACGCGCTCGACGAGGTCGCGGAACTTCATGAGGAATGCCGCCTCCTGGGCATGCAGGGCGAAGTCGCTATCGAAGACGGAGATGCCGGCTTTGGCCGAGCCGCGAAAACCGCACTGTTCGAGCAGCCGATCGACCGCTTCGAGCAAAGCGGGCACCGCAGCCTTATCGAGCTGGCATTCGCCGAAAGAACGGATGGCCTCGAACTTGGTCTTGGCCTCCCCCTCCGGCAGTGCATCCGTCAGCGCATAGAAGACCTCGCGGGAAACGGAAAGGCGTGGCTCGAAGCAATCGAGCACACCCGTGTGATGGCCCACGGCGAGCGTGTAATACAGCACGTCGCAGGCTTCCTTGGGCACGTCCTCCTCGGTCTCGACGAACTTGCGGGTGAGCTCGTAGAAGACGACCTGATCGGCCGCGGGAGCGGGGGCATGCCCGGCGTCGCCCGCGGCGGCCGCGGCAGTCGCCTGCCGCGCGTCGTCGAAGGTTCCGCCGAGCATGCCGGGCCCGGCGAAGTATCCAGACTTGTCCTGGAGCTCCACCGTTATCGACCCCCGGCGAGCACCAGGTCCTGCAGCGCCGAGTAGACCTCGACACGGCGCGGATCGTCCTGCTGGGAGATGAGGAGCGCCATCGCGCCTCGGATGTCGCCCTTGGGCGCACCCTCGAGCGTGTCCATGAACTCGTTCGCGAGATCGCGTCCGTAGCGGTAGCCGCTCATGGCGCGGGCCTCGCGCTCGATGGCGCAGCGCAGCTTGTAGGGCACGCCGGGGTGCAGGATATCGGCGCGCTCGTCGGGCTGCTCCACGGTGGTCTCGGCATGGAGCTTCTGATCGAGAAGCCCCAGCGCCATGGCGAAACCGTAGATGGTCTGTGCGGGGCTCGGCGGACATCCGGGGATGTACACGTCGACCGGCAAGATCTTGTCCGTGCCGCCCCAGACGCAGTAGTTGTCGTAGAAGATGCCGCCCGTGCAGCCGCACGCGCCGTAGGACACCACGATCTTGGGATCGGGCGCCGCCTCGAAGGCGCGCAGGGCCGGCATGCGCATGGCGCGCGTCACGGCGCCGGTGTACAGCAGCACGTCGGCGTGGCGGGGCGACGGCACGACCTTGATGCCGAAGCGCTCGACATCGAAGGCCGGCGTGATCGAACCGAAGATCTCGATCTCGCAGCCGTTGCAGCCGCCGCAGTCCACACGGTAGACGTAGACGGAGCGCTTGATCTTCTTGAGAAGGGTCGCCTTGGCCTTCTCGATGCTCTCGTCGAGCTCGATCTTGGTCGGGCGGTACTGAAGCCGCTCGGGCAGAAGCGTGGGTTCGGCCATCGGTTACTCCTCCTTCTTGTCGAGGTCCATGATGATGCCCTCCACGGGCGCGGGACCGTCCGGGATCTCGGGCGCGTCGGGGTTGAGCCCACGGTCGATGTAGGCGGGATTCACACCATGACCGCCGAGATACTCCATGCCGGGGCCCGTGGGCTCGCCGGAGCGAGCCGTCTCGTTGGGCATCACGCCACGGGCGTTGGCGGTCTTGACGGCCGCCGCGGCGCGCAGGGCGTCGAGCTCGCGCTTGCACTCCTGGCAGAGCCCCACGGTCCTGGCTGCCTGCTCGGCCTCCATTCCGCCGGCCTTCTCAAGAAGGCGCTTGGCGTAGTCGATCTCCTTGTGCGGGGCGAACGGCTTGCCGCAGCGTTCACAGTGCTCGAGTGTGTAGACGCTCTTGCTCGTGAGGTCGTCCTTGCTCATGACGGCGAGTTCGAACTCCTCCGTGAGCTTGATAGCCTCCATCGGGCAGGCCTCCTCGCAACGGCCGCAGAAGATGCAGCGGCCGTAGTCGATCGACCAGGTGATCGTGTCGGCCCCGAGGTCGGTGTCCATGCGGATGGCGTCCGCCGGGCACGCGACGCCGCAGGCCCCGCAGGCGATGCAGAGCTCGGGGTCGTGCTCGGGCTTGCCGCGCATGTCCTTGTTGGTCGGGAAGGGGGCGAACGGGTACTTGTACGTCGCGTCGCCCGCCTTGGCGTTGACCTTCCAGAGTTTCAGCATCCTAGAGCGCCTCCTCATCGAGCGGGGCCGCCGGGGTGCCGGGACCCTCGAGCGGCGACTTGTCGCGCCAGACGGTCTCGAACTGCTCCTTGTCGAGCACGCGGTCGGTCTTGGTCTTGACATCGGTGATCGTCACGCGGTCCGTGCAGGAGTAGCACGGGTCGAGCGAACCCACGATGAGCGCGGCATCACCCACGGTGTTGCCGCGGAACATGTAGCGCAGGACCGGCCAGTTGCTGTACGTGGCGGCCTTGGCGCGCCAGCGGTAGCACTTCTGGTTGTTACCGAGCATCGCCCAGTGGACGTCCTCGCCGCGCGGGGCCTCGGTGGCGCCGATGGCCCACTTGTGCGGGGTGTACTCCCAGTCCTGCGTGAGGATGGGACCCGACGGGCAGTTCTCGAGCATGGTCTCGATCATGTCGATGGAATCGAAGACCTCCTGGATGCGGACGGCCGTGCGGCCGAAGGCATCGCAGGTGTCGGCCGTGGCGGCATGCATCTTCTGGATGTCGGCGTCGAGGTAACCGTCGAACGGGTGGTCGAAGCGGACGTCGCGCGCATAGCCCGAACCGCGCATGAGCGGGCCGACGGGCGAGAAGTCGCGGGCGATCTTGCGATCGAGGATACCGATGCCGCTCGTACGCTCAAGGAAGTTAGGCGTGGAGAGCAGAACGTCGACCAGCTCCTTCACCTCGTCGCGCAGCTGATGGATGATGCGCAGCGTGTCGAGCTTCTGCTCGGCCAGGATGTCGCGGCGCACACCGCCGATCACGTTGAGGCCGTAGGTCTTGCGGTGGCCGGTGAGCTTCTCGGCGAGGTCCATCGACTTCTCGCGCACGCGGAAGAACTGCTGGAAGCCGGAGTCGAAGCCGGTGTAGTGCGACGCCAGGCCGATGTTGAGCAGGTGCGAATGCAGGCGCTCGACCTCGAGCACGATGGCGCGGATGTACTGGGCGCGCACGGGCACGTGGATGCCTTGGGCGCGCTCGACGGACTCCGCGTAGGCGACGGAGTGGGCGCAGCCGCAGATGCCGCAGATGCGGTCCGCGAGGAACGTCACGGCGTCGTAGTTGAGGCGGGTCTCGGCGACCTTCTCCATACCGCGATGCACGTAGAACAGGCGGTAGTCGGCGTCGACGATCGTCTCGCCCTCGACGAAGAGGCGGAAGTGGCCCGGCTCGTCGGACGTGATGTGCAAGGGGCCCATGGGGACGAGCGTCGTCTCCTTGCCCTTGGTGTCGGCGAGGAACTCGTAGTTCTCCATATCGCTCGCGGGCGCGGGGCGATAGCGGTAGTCCATCGAGTCCTTGCGCAGCGGGTAGAGGCCGCTCGGCCAGTCGTCGGGAAGGACAAGACGACGGCGGTCGGGCAGACCCTCGGGGATGAGGCCGAACATGTCGCGCAACTCTCGCTCGCCCCAGACGCAGGCGGGAACGAACGGCGTGACGGACGGGAACGTCATCTTGGCGGGGTCGACCTCGGTGCGGACGGTGACCCAGCCCGGATCCTTCCCCTCCATGGAGATGACGTAGTACACGGCGTAGCGGCCGCAGAGCGAGCGCTCGTCGTTACCGACGATGACCGGAATCCAGCCGTAGCGCTCGTAGTACAGGTAATGGACGGCCTCGGGCAGCTTGTCCTGCTTGACGGTGATCGTCAGCTGGTCCTCACACTGCCACTCGACCTTCTCGATGCAGCCCGGAACGGCCTGGCGCAGGGCCTCGACATGGCTCTCGCAGCGGCGGGCGTACACCTTGTTATCGGTAGTTTGTGTCATTGGTTACTCCACCTCGCTCTGAGCGGTCTCGGTACCGAACACAGCGCGGTACATCGGCGCCGCATGAAGCTCCTCGGTGCTCTGATCGAGCACGATGCCGGTCGCAGTCTCCACGCCGTGGATGAGCGGCGTGGGCGTGGCGATGCCGAACCAGAGGATCATGACGGCCAGGATGATCTCGGGGATGAGCATGAGCGCCGGGGCTTCATGCTTGCCCATGCCCTCGGGCGCATGACCGAAGACCGACTTGAGCGCGATGCGGGTGAGCGCGGAGATGGCGACGGTGAGACCGAGGGCCACCACCACGACGAGCCACATCGGGCCGGCGGTAACGCCGGCGGCGAACGTCAGGAACTCGGAGATGAACATACCGAAGGGCGGGAAGGCGGCAAGACCGAGCAGCGCCAGAATGGCGAGCGCGGCCGTCGCGGGGGCCACCTCGACGACGCCGTGGATCTTGGCGAGGCTGCGCGTGCCGAAGGCGTGCTGGATGTTACCGGACACGCAGAAGGCAAGCGTCTTGGTGAAGCCGTGGAACACGCAGTGCAGCAGGGCCGCGGCGATACCGAGCGGACCGCCGATGCCAAGACAAAGCGCGATCACGCCCACGTTCTCGACGGACGAGTACGCGAACCGGCGCTTGAGATCGTCCTGACGGAACATGGAAAGCGCCGCGACCAGGATGGACAGCGCACCGACGATCAGCAGCAAAAGCTGCGGATAGCTGGCACCGACGGCCTGGATGGTAAAGCCGTAGAACCTCATGATCACGAGCATGGCGCACTTGAGCAGGACACCCGAGAGCAGGGCCGAGACCGGGCTCGGGGCCTGGGAGTGGGCATCGGGCAGCCAGGTGTGCATCGGGAAAAGGCCGGCCTTGGTGCCGAAGCCGATCACGATGAACGCGAAGGCGAGACGCATGAGCGTCGGGTCGAACTTGTCGGCATAGGGCAGGACGCACGACAGGAAGGCGGCCTCGTGGGCGTTGGGGATGATATCGGCGGCGTTCGCGTAGATCAACAGCGTGCCGAAGAGACCGAAGGCGACACCGGCCGTGCAGACCATGGCGTATTTCCAAGAGGCCTCGAGAGCGGTCTTGTTCTTGTAGATCCCGACGAGAAACACGGTGGAGAGCGTGGTCGCCTCCACGGAAGCCCAGGTAAGGATCATGTTGTTCGACAGGCACGCGAGCAGCATGGTGAAGACAAACAGGCTGAACAGCGAGAAGTACTGCTTGGCGCGCTCGGCGGGCATGGTGCCCTCCTCGATATCGGCCTTGACATAGGGCAGCGAAAACAGCCCCGTGAGAAAACCGATAAACCCGATGAGCAGCACGAAGATGGAGCCCAGCGAATCGAGGTGGAACCACAGGCCGAGGGCGTCAGCGGCGGAGCCGCTCATGAGGACGTTTCCCGCGGTCATGACCGACAGCACGAGAACGGCCGTGACGGAGACCAAGTTAAGCCCGGCGAACACGTTGTAGGACGTGCTCTTGGGCAGAAACGCCATGACGAGCGAGAACACCAGAGGCGTCGCGAGCAGGGCGAGAATCAACGTTTCCATGGACTACCCCCTCAGCTCGGACAGGTCGTGCGAATCGAGTGAATGGGAGTCGTCCCAAATGCGACGCACGACGATGGACATGATGATGACGGCGAAGATGGCGTCGGTGGCGATACCGATCTCGATGATCTCGGGAGCGGTGGGCGCGAGGAGCGCAAGCGTCACGTGGCTGCCGTTCTCCATGAGGCAGTACCCGAAGATCTGCTTCATGATGTTGCGCTGCGAGATGATGCAGGTGAGCCCGACGAAGAAATGGGCGAAGCTGATGGCGAGCGCAGGCGTGGCGACCTCGGCCGTGGGCAGCTTGATCTGCGTCACGACAGCGAAGCAGATGGCGACCTCGACAGCGATGAGGCAGATGGTCCACGCGGGCTTGACGCTACGCGTGATGGAAGCGTCGCTCGGCTCGCCCATCTTCTTGTAGGCGAAGCTGAGGATGAGCGGAACGGCGACGACTTTGGTCACAAAGGCCGAGACAGCCCAGGTGAGAAGCTCCGAGGCGCCGGTGACGACGCCGAGCGTGGCGAGCACGCCGACAAGGATGAGCGACTGGATCGCATACCAGCGGATGGAGCTTTTGATCGACTTGCTGATGACCACCATGGTCGAGGTGACAATCAGGAGGCCGCCCAGCAGGTTGACGAGTTGGTAACCCATGTTCTACCCCCTAACCGATCCAGCTGGCCGAAAGCGGGCCGCTGACGATGACCATGATGATGAGTACGACGAACACGAAGGCCATCGCATGGGGCAGCGGGGCGCCCGCGGCGACCTCCTCGCTCGGCTCGCCGGGCAGGCAGTAGCCCATCCACTTGAGGAACCAGGCGAAGGTGGCGACGGTCTCCGCGACCATGATGCACACGAGCACGAGGATCGCGACGTTGCCGGCACCGACGGAGAAGCCGCCGGCGATGATCTGGAACTTCGAGAAGAACGTGTTCATGGGCGGCACGCCCGCGATGGCGAGCGCCGCGACACCGAAGCCCACACCCGAGATCGGGTACTTCTTCACGATGCCGCGAAGCTTGGGCAGCATGCGCGTGCCGAGCGTGAAGGAGAAGGAACCGGCGACCAGGAAGAACAGGGTCTTGGCGAACGCGTGGTTGAAGATGTGGCAGACGGCGCCGTCGAAGGCGAGCTGGCTGCCGAAGACCGAAAGGCCCAGACCGAAGAACACATAGCTGAGCTGCGCAATCGTGGAGAACGCAAGCAGGCGCTTCATGTCCTTTTGCGGCAGGTACATAAGGAACCCGAAGAGCATCGTGACCATGGCGTCGATGACGGCGACCCAGCCCACGATCTCGGGGATCTCACCGGCCGAGACGAGAGCGCGCGCGAAGACGCACACGCCGACCTTGACCATCGAGGCGCCGTGCAGATAGGCGGACACGGGCGTGGGCGCCTCCATGGCGGAGGGCAGCCACATGTACATGGGAACCTGCGCGGACTTGGCCCATGCCGCGAACAGCACGAGCAGAAGGACGATTGCCTTGACCGTGGGGTCGAGCCCGGCGATGGCCGTGACGGCAAAGGTACCGGTGTTCGCGAAGAGCACCGCGGCCCCCAGATAGAGACCGAGCGCACCGATGTGCGTGATGATGAGCGCCTTCATGCCGGCCTTCTTGGCGGTGGGCGTCATATAGTAGCTGATGAGGCCCCAGGAGCAGGCACCGGTGATCTCGAAGAACACGAGCTGCCCCACGAGGGTCGAGCTGTAGACGAGACCCGCCATGGCACCGATGAAGGTGCTGAGGTAAGCATAGAAGCGACGGCGCGGAAGATCGGGGTGCTCGCGGTTGTCCTGGCTCATGTACGGGATCGAGTAGATCACGACGAGCAGGCCGATACCCACGAACGCCGGAGCGAGCAGCGTCGACATGCGGTCGAACACAAAGCCGAGCACGAGCGTCTTCCCAAAGGAAACGAACGGCACGGAGAGCTCGGGGAACCCGGCGTTAGCATACGTCACCGCGAGGGCGACCGAGGCCACGGTGGCGACGGCAGCCGCGATGCAGGACGACCATTTGGCGTACGGGCGGGGCAGGAACGCCACGATAAGCGAACCCACCATCGGGGCCAGGATGGCTACGAGGCCGAGAAGGGACAGACTGGTTTGAAGTTGCATATATCTCCCCTCCTCTACACGCCGACGATGACGAAGACGAACGCCAGGACGGCGATGCCAACGACGGCC
>ERZ808240.2100-NODE-2100-length-22811-cov-8.191993_pt1 | contig 22811 bp, 15 predicted proteins | sample MGYA00521084_ERZ808240 | MGnify/ENA primary metagenome ERZ808240 (study PRJEB31516, sample SAMN03275571) | gut metagenome | biome: mammalia-associated habitat; material: feces | host: Papio cynocephalus | place: Kenya | collected 2012-08-06 ...
CTGTATCAGTCTGAGTGGAATGTGGACAGAAAGCAGACGAAAGGAAATCAGATCCGGGGAACGATTAATGTGAAAAACGATGGATGGTTTGTGACTTCTATCCCATATGATCCGCATTTTGAAATGTATGTTGATGGAAAAGAGAAAAAAGTCCAAAAAGTAAATACAGCATTTACAGGATGCAGGATAGAAAAAGGAAATCATGAAGTGCAGATGATTTATCATGCACCAGGTGTAACTGCAGGAAAAATATTATCCATTATTGGTCTTGCAGGAATGGCTGTGCTTCTGACCGGCGAGAAAAGAAAGTGGAAAATTTGCAGGATTTATCATGAATAAAAGGATGCAGTGGAAGAAGAAAAATTTCCACTGCATATTTGCATTTTGAGAAAAAGAAGAGTATGATGTTATATGTTTTTTAACCGAATATAGATAACAGTATTTGGTTGAGTAGAATGATGAGATATAGAAACGGACAACAAGGCAAGACGAGGATAATGAATATGAAAGTCATAGAAACATACGGAAAATACATAGAAAAATGGAGTAATGAGAATCCGGATAAAGCCAGATGGCTTTTAAAGACAGGATGGAAGGCGCAGAACCTGAAATTCAGATTTGCACCGGATAAGAGACTGATGCCTGCCGATCAATATCTGGCAAGGCTCATGATGGATACGATGCTTAAGCCGTTAGAAAAACCACAGGAAAGTGCAATCGTCAGCATCTTTACTCCGTGCGAACTTTTACAGGAAGCAGGGATTCATCCATATAATGTAGAAGGATTTTCCTGCTATCTTTCTGCGTCCAAAGCAGAAAGAGCATTCTTGCAGCAGGCAGAAAATACAGGAATTTCGGAGACACTCTGCAGTTATCACAAGACATTTATCGGAGCAGCACAGAAGAAAGTACTGCCGAAACCAAAGTGCATTGTATACACGAATCTGACGTGTGATGCGAACCTTCTGACGTTTAAAAAGCTTGCAAAAATGTACGATGTTCCGCTTTTTGCGATTGATGTACCGATGCAGCAGAATGAGGACAACGTACAGTATGTAGCAGATCAGCTGAAGAATCTGAAAACATTTATTGAAACATGTACCGGAAAAGTGATTTCAGAAGAATCTTTGAAAGAACGTTTAAGAAGAAGTAAGAGAACACTGGAAAAGTTCGCACAATATGAAAAAGAAAGTGCCGGGAAATATATTCCGGCAGATCTGGTCACTCCGCTTTATGCAGGAATGACGAATAATCTGTTGCTTGGAACAAAAGAAGAAGAAGATTACGTTGACCAGCTTCTAAAAGATGTGAAACATATGCCGGCGAAAAAAGGCAAGAAGATTTACTGGATGCATACGATTCCGTTCTGGTCAGATGCGGTGAAGAACGAACTATGTCTGCAGGAAAAAGCCCAGATCGTAGGATGTGAACTTAGCCGTGTCTGTGAACCGGACTTCGATCCGGAGAAGCCTTATGAAGCAATGGCAAGACGTATGGTATACCATGCACTGAATGGAAGTGCAATAAGAAGAATTGAGGCGGGAATCCGTCATGCAAAAGAGACGGGAGCAGATGGTGCCGTATGGTTCGGACACTGGGGATGCAAACACACTCTGGGAGCAGCTCAGCTTGCCAAGCGCAAATTCGAAGAACAGGGAATTCCACTTCTGATCCTGGATGGTGACGGATGTGACAGGAGCCACGGCGGAGAAGGCCAGACATCTACAAGACTGGGAGCATTTCTGGAAATGCTGAATGCAGAATCAAATGATAATGTAAACAGACAGGAGGAAAGTCAGCATGAATAAAACATATTATGTCTGTAAATACACCCCAATCGAACTGTTAGAAGCATTCGGTGGGGAATGTCAGAACTTAAATGAGATGCCGCAGGGATTCGATCATGCGGATCAGATCGCACATCCGAATATCTGTGGATTTGGAAAAGCACTTCTGGAAGCAGTTATGAGCGGTAAAGTGAAAGAACTGGTACTGGTCAACTGTTGTGATACGATCCGGAGTGTCTATGATATCCTGGAAGACAGCGGAAAACTTGATTTCTTATATATGATCGATGTACTTCACTGTGACGCGGAGTGCAGCCGGGAACGTACTGCTGTGCAATTAAAAGGACTGGCAAAGGCTTATGGTGAATACAAAGGAACTACATTTGATGAAGAAAAATTCCGCCAGGCATTTAAAAAGCCGGAGCGCATCATAAAGCCGCATATCAGTGTACTGGGTGCACGTATGGGAAATGAGCTTTTTGATATGGTGCAGAAAAGTATGCCATATCCGGTGGAAAATGATACTTGTGTGAATAACCGCTCAATAGGTGAGACTGAACCGCCGAAGGATATGGAGTTTGATGAGCTGATGACATGGTATGCCAAAGAACTTCTGGGACAGATCCCATGTATGCGTATGATGGACAACAGCGGAAGAAAGAGATTATACAATGATCCGGGATTAAAGGGAATCATTTATCATACAGTCAAATTCTGTGATTTTTACAGTTTTGAATACGCACAGATCAAGCAGAATGTGACCGTGCCGCTTCTGAAGATTGAATCGGATTATACGGTACAGAGCAGTGGACAGTTATTAACAAGACTGGAAGCATTTGCGGAGAGCATGAACATGGAACAACTGGAAGGGAAGGAACTTAAGATGGGAAAAGGATATTTTGCCGGAATAGACAGTGGATCAACAAGTACAGATGTAGTAATTCTTGATAAAGACCAGAATATTGTAACAGGAATCATCCTGCCGACAGGTGCCGGAGCAGCAATCGGTGCAGAACGCGCGCTCGAAGAAGCATTGAAAGATGCGGGACTTCAGAGAGACGATATTGATGCAATGGTTACAACCGGATATGGAAGAACTGCAATTTCGGATGGAGATAAGAGTATTACAGAGATTACCTGCCATGCAAGAGGAGCACATTTCCTGAACCCGGAGGTCCGTACCGTTATTGATATCGGAGGACAGGACAGCAAGGTCATCCGTCTGGATGAGAATGGAGCAGTTGCGAACTTCGTTATGAATGATAAATGTGCGGCAGGAACCGGAAGATTCCTGGAGATGATGGCAAGAACCATGGAGATGAGTCTGGATGATATGGGAAAGGCTGGTCTGACATATAAGGAAGACATTACGATCTCCAGCATGTGTACGGTATTTGCAGAGTCGGAAGTGGTATCACTGATCGCACAGAATAAGGCGACCGATGATATTGTTCACGGACTGAATAAAGCAGTTGCTTCCAAGACAGCAGCTCTTGCCAAGCGTGTCGGTGGAGAGGAACGCTATATGATGACCGGAGGCGTGTCAAAGAACCAGGGACTGGTGAAGACACTGGAAGAGAAGCTTGGAACGACATTGGTGATCAGCGATAAGGCACAGCTTTGTGGAGCACTGGGAGCTGCATTATTTGCTAAGGATATGGTTACAGAGTAAGCGTTCTTAGCAGGATCTTAACAGTAGAAAAATAGATAGGATTGGAATTCTGTGATAATATAATGAATATATTGAATAGTCAGAAAATTGCGGATTAATTAACACAGAAAGGCATGAATATTTATTGAATTTATATCGTACAAAATTATTAGAGAAATTAAAAGAGTCATTGGAAGCGGTGGTGCCGATCATCGCAATCGTATTGATCTTAAGCTTTACGATTGCACCGGTGCCGCCGGGTATTCTGATGGCTTTTATTATTGGAGCAATTCTTCTGGTGGTGGGGATGATGTTTTTCACACTGGGCGCAGAGATGTCAATGACACCGATGGGAGAGCGGATCGGAACCAGAATCGCTCAGTCGAAAAGACTGCCGGTGATTATTGGCCTGTGCTTTATACTTGGATTCATCATCACGATATCGGAGCCGGATCTGCAGGTGCTGGCAGGGCAGGTGCCATCAGTATCGAATATGACACTGATTCTGGCTGTTGCCGTGGGAGTCGGAATTTTCCTTGTGGTGGCAGTACTACGTATGCTATTTTCTAAACCATTGTCATATATGCTGCTAATCTTTTATCCAGTGGTGTTTATCCTGACATTTTTTGTATCGAAGGACTTTCTGGCGATTGCATTTGATTCGGGAGGCGTGACAACCGGACCGATGACGGTTCCGTTCATCATGGCACTGGGAATCGGATTTTCTGCAGTGCGAAGTGATAAATATGCAGAGACGGACAGTTTCGGTCTGGTATCGTTGTGTTCAATCGGTCCGGTGCTGGCGGTACTGCTGCTTGGCATTATCTATCATCCGCAGGGAGGCAGTTATTCCGAGACAGTGATCCCGGATGCAGAGACATCGGTAGCATTGTGGAAATTATTCGAATCCGGGATTCCGCACTATATGAAAGAAATCGGCGGCTCATTGCTTCCGATTGTTCTGTTTTTTGCATTCTTTCAGGTAGTGTCACTGAAACTGAAAAAGAAGACGTTGATCAAGATTTTTGTTGGTATTCTGTATACATATATTGGCCTGGTATTATTTCTGACAGGGGTAAATGTAGGATTTATGCCGGTAGGTAATTATCTGGGACAGGTGATCGCCGGACTTTCTTACCGATGGGTGATTATTCCAATCGGTATGCTGATCGGTTACTTTATCGTAAAAGCAGAGCCGGCGGTGTATGTGCTGATGGAGCAGGTAGAAGAACTGACATCCGGTGCGATACCGGGGAAAGCAATGGGACTCAGCCTGTCGCTTGGCGTAGCATTTTCCCTTGGACTTGCGATGATACGTGTGCTGACAGGGATCTCAATCCTGTGGTTTCTGGTACCGGGATATGCAGTAGCACTGCTCCTGACACTATTCGTACCGAAGATATTTACGGCGATTGCATTTGACTCAGGCGGCGTTGCGTCCGGACCGATGACTGCAACATTCTTACTTCCGTTTGCACAGGGAGCCTGTGAAGCGGTTGGCGGAAATGTGGTAACGGATGCATTTGGAGTAGTGGCTATGGTAGCGATGACACCGCTGATCACGATACAGATTCTGGGTGTGGTGTATCAGTATCAGGAGCGTAAGAAGGATAAAGAAGAGATGCTCACAGAACCTGTTAAGGTATTGCCGCTGGAGGCTTATGGAGATGCGGATATTATAGAGTTATAAGGGAGAATCTATGAGTAAGGTATATATGATGGTGACCATCACGAACAGAAACAAACGGAAAGACTTCCGGACATTTTTTAAAGAGTACGGACTTCCTGTATTTCTGGAAACGACCGGAAGAGGAACCGCACAAAGCGAAGTGCTGGATTATTTCGGCCTGGAAGAATCGGAAAAGTTATTATTTCTTGCAATCGTTACAGGAGAGACATGGAAAAAGCTGCGCCGGGGGCTGATCACGAAGATGCTGATCGATGTACCGGGGACGGGCGTATCATTCATCGTACCGCTTAGCAGCGTGGGTGGAAGGAAGACACTGCAGTTTCTTGTAAATGAACAGGAATTTGAAAAAGAGGAGGAGACAGCGATGAAGAATACAGATTATGAACTTCTGGTAGCGATCGCAAATCAGGGATATATCGACACAGTCATGGATGCGGCAAGAGCGGCAAAAGCTGGCGGAGGAACTGTGATTCATGCGAAAGGAACCGGGATGGAGCTTGCAAAGAAATATCTCGGGGTGTCACTGGTGGAAGAAAAAGAAGTCATACTGATCGTAACAAAGAGCAGAGAGAAGAACCAAATCATGAAAGCAATCATGGAGCAGGCCGGTCTCGACAGCAAAGAACGTACGATAGTGTTCTCGCTGCCGGTGACCAGTGTTGCGGGGATACGAATGCTGGAGGAAGATATTCAGGATGATTTGTTATAGGTTTCCTGAAAATTTTATGGAATTCAGTATTTTATACAAATCTTTTTTTAATACATCATTTTCAATATCTTGCACTGCATTGAAACTTTGGACGCCTACTCCGATAATATAATCACCATTTTGAATATATGCCTGTTCAAAAGCAATCGTTTTTTGTTTCTTTTTGAATCCGAGAGCATGTAAAAGATATGATACAGGACTCTGGGATGGAGAGATGAATTCTTCACCCGGATCATATGGCCAGTACACTGTAACTTCATTGCAGGTATGCCCATCTACTGTAAATGTGTCGTTTAAGGTTATCTTTTTAATCACAGAATCCTTGGAAACATTTAACAGGTAGTCCATATCAATGTCGCAATCGTCAGTGATTGCTACACCTTGCTTTTTATAAGAGATAATCTCAAGAGTAAATACTTCTTCATCTAAGTCATCAGAGGATAAAATAATTGTGTATGAAGCTTCGTTTGTATCTGTACAATTCTTTGTATCGATATGGTATCCATCTGGAACGGTATAGGTCAGAAGCTGATTGATATTTTCACCGGTGTAATTTACCGGTGTTTCCTGTGTGGTTTTGTCAGTTTTGGAACTGCCGCAAGAGGCTGAGACTATCATGATAAGTGAAATCATAATGAAACTTGTAAAAAGATATTTTCCTTTCATAGTAACCACCGCTTTCTTGGGAACATTCTTTTTGGGAATCGAGAGAAAATGATAAGCTATATAAGGGTTTTGTTGATAATTTATTATAGCATATAACTTTTAAACAAGCATTAAATTTTGTTGAAAAAAGAAACGACGAACGCCACAAGCCTTCCGGCCTGTGGCGTTCGTTGTCGTTATAGTTATCTAAAGGAATGAGAGTAAAGTGTTGCACCGGATTCCCGGTGTGCTACTTTATGAGGGGGAGATAGTTGATTTTGTCTTTCTCAACTATCTGAATTTATTATAGGAAACAAATATGTCCAAAGTATGTTAAAATCCTTAAAGAAATCGGAAAAATCTTAAGAAGAACTTAAGAGGTTATAAATAATCTGAAAATGTTACAGATTTAGATAAAATTATACTAATAAGATTAATATAGTTGATTATTCAAAGGCGCTGTGATATGATACGAAAAGGGAAACCAAAAGCAGGCGGCTACCCTCCATTCGGAGGGATAAAAACACCCTCCAGACGAAAGAAAGGAGGGCGATGCGATGGTTACATATTCTGATATGATTCAGTTTTGTATATTCATTGTTGCCCTTGTAGGTCTTTGTTATGAGATTTTCAAGGGAAAACGGAGATAGCCGCCAACTACTGCGAATAGTTGACGACTATTTATAATAATAGTTGTTAATATTACTAGGGTAGCCACTTGTGGTTTCCCTCTTTGTATTATCAATATAACATATTTAACAAATAGATTCAAGAGAAGCGGAAAAAACAATTGACTTTTTTTGAAAAATAGAATATTATATATAAAATCTCTTTGCACTGAATATATCCAATACGGATAAGGGATAACAGTACAAACTGATCAGGCTACATTCATTTTCCTAAGAATGATATTAAGAAAATGATGTGCATGCCGGGCCGGTCGATTACCGGCAGCAGATGAGACGACGCTTTAGACATCTGTGGGACAGTAAGTAGAAAGTTCCATAGGTGTATTTTTTTGCCTAAAAGGAACAACGTTCTCACCTCAGGTGCCATAGGAGACATGACATTATTTAAAAATGGAGGTTATCTTATGACAAATCAAAAACAGAAAGTAAACGAACAGAAACTAATCAACCATTTATCAACCGTAGGTATTCTTGGAAATGTGATCCTGACAGCATTTAAGCTGCTTGCCGGAATTATCGGACATTCGGGAGCTATGGTATCAGATGCGGTTCATTCTTTATCGGATGTATTTGCAACATTTATTGCATTTCTTGGCGTAAAATTATCTAAGAAATCAGCCGACAATGAACATCCTTACGGTCATGACAGACTGGAATGCGTGGCATCGATCATTCTTGGAATCATTTTACTGGCAACGGGAATCGGTATCGGTTTAAGTGGAGTGAAGACGATCATAGCTGGTGATTACAGTCATCTGCAGGCACCGGGAACGATCGCACTGGTGGCAGCAATCGTGTCTATTGTTACAAAAGAAGGTATGTTCTGGTATACGAGACACTATGCAAAGATCCTGGATTCGGCAGCATTTATGGCAGATGCGTGGCATCATAGATCTGATGCATTCTCATCCATTGGTTCATTGATCGGTATCGGTGGTGCAATGCTTGGATTCCCTGTATTAGATCCGCTGGCAAGTGTGATCATCTGTATTTTTATCTTGAAGGTAGCATTTGATATTTTCAAAGATGCACTGGATAAGATGCTGGATACCTCATGCAGTGAAGAATATGAGAAAAAGCTGGCAGATTTTATCAAGAAAACCCAGGGAGTAGAAAGAATCGATCTTTTAAGAACCAGAATGTTTGGAAATAAGGTATACATTGATGCAGAGATCGCAGTGGATGGTACACTTTCATTAAGAGATGCACATGCAATCGCAGAAAATGTACACAATAATGTAGAAAAGAAATTCCCGAATACGAAACATATTATGATTCATGTCAATCCGGCATAAATAGAAAAAATACCGCAGTTTTTGAAACTTCAAAAGCTGCGGTATTTTTTTATTGCTGTTTACTTAAGATCTTCTGTTACAGATTTAAGATTCAGGAAATTAGTCAGATAATCTCTGGTTCCTGTCTTGGCATCGGTTCCGGACATATTAAATCCACCGAATGGATGCTGCAGGACAACGGCAGCAGTAGATTTACGGTTGAAATAAAGGTTTCCTACCTGGAACTGTACTTTTGCTTTCTGGATATTTTCTCTTGTTTCACTGTATACAGAGCCTGTAAGGCCATATTCTGTCTGATTGGCAATATCCAGAGCTTCATCGAAAGAATTTACTTTGATAACGGCAAGAACTGGTCCGAAGATTTCTTCATTTGCAATTCTTGCATCGCGGGTAACATTGGTTACGATCGTAGGATCAATATAGTAACCAACGGCGTCACTGTAAGTGCCTCCGTATACGATGTCACCTTCTGTTTTTGCAACGTCGATATATCCGGTGATACGTTTGTATGCAGCAGCATTGATAACAGGTCCCATTGCCATATTGTCACGGCCGCTTCCTTGTTTCTCCTTCAGTGCTTTGGCACATTTGATCACTTCTTCTACAAGTTCATCGTATTTATCTGCCATGACGATCGCACGGGAGCAGGCAGAACACTTCTGTCCCTGGAAGGTAAATGCAGAGCTTGCGATTCCTTCAGCCGCTTTTTTGATATCTGCAGAAGAATCTACGATGATTGCATTCTTTCCACCCATTTCAGCTACGACACGTTTGATCCATTTCTGACCTTTTGAAATCTTGGCAGCGTGTTCGTTGATACGGCAGCCGACTTCTTTGGATCCTGTAAAGTTAACGAATCTGGTCAGTGGATGTTCTACAATGTAATCTCCGATATCAGAACCGGATCCGGGGATGTAGTTGACAACACCGGCAGGGAACCCGGCCTTTTCACACAGCTCTACGAATTTGTAAGCAACGATTGGTGTGTCGGATGATGGTTTGCACACGATGGTGTTACCGGTAACGACAGCAGCAGCGACCATGCCGCCGAGTAAGGATAATGGGAAATTCCATGGTGGAACAGCGACACCGACACCAATTGGAATATAGATGCATTTGGTATATTCATCGGTTGGTACAAGCTCCAGTCCTTGATCGAGGTCAGCCATGTGCATGGCATAAGAATTGAAGAAATCCAGTGCTTCACATAGTTCTCCATCTGCTTCGCCCCAGTTCTTGCCACTTTCTTCTACGTTCCATGCGTCGATGATATAACGGTTCTCATCTAACAGAGCGGCAAGTCTGCGTAAGCAGCGGATACGCTCTTCAGCAGGAGTTACACTCCATGTTTGAAATGCTTCATGTGCAGTCTCGATTGCTTTTTTAGCCAGTTCCTGACTACAAGAGCAGGCATATCCTAATACTTCTTTGGTAGCCGGTGAGAGAGAAGTGATCTTTTTCTCAGTCTGGATCCGTTCACCGCCGATGATGAGTGGATAGGTGCTTCCCTTTTCTTTATCAATCTGCTGGAAGGCTTCTAATATTTTCTCTTTGTTGGTGTTGTCTGAAAAATCTAATTCTGTAGCATTTTTAAATCCTTTTAACATATTGCGATACCTCCTGTTTGTACTTTAGTTTGAACTATGGTCCATATTGTAGCAGTAAAAATCGATTGCGTCAATATGGTAAAGTATTACAAAGGTGAAACATGCGATAAAAAAGAAGGATTACAGCAGAATCTGTTTCTACTATAATCCTTTGAAGTTAAGAGTCATATCCTTTTACATATACAAAGCGGTCCGCATCATTATCACGCTGCATCGTATAATGGTGATTCAGCATAGCTTCGATGAGATCCTGCCCCTGGTTCTCAACAGCAACCAGTTTCATATCCAGTGCTTCTTCCAGTTCCTGCACCGTCATATCGTCCAGAAAGACCTCTTCTCCGCTTCGCAGCATATTACATGTAATAAGAAGAGTATCGCCCAGATCAATACCGGAAGCTCTCTTTTCCAGAAGCTGCTTTTTAAGATCCTGTCCGGTAATCAGTCCGGATACAGTAACAGTCTCACCGAAGAAGTCATTGCGGATCGCAAATACATTGATTTTGATATGCGGAAATGCTTTCATAATTTCCTCTGCAAATCCGGCAAGGGTACTGTAAGCAAGTTTCCCGGTTGCAATGGTAAGGGTGCGGTGTGTCTCGGTTTTCCAGGATTCATATGCATCATTTTGCTTTAATGCTTCCATGGCATCCCGGAATTCTGTTTTTAAAAGACGCATCATACCAACTCCGTTTTCTAACTGGATATAGCCGTCGTAGCGCTCTTCTTCCGGAAAATCACGTTCTGCGAGGATGTACCATTCATCGCTGGCCTGGATAAAGTGAAGTCCGTATTCTTCATAGAACTTTGGCTGGTAGCTTTCAATCATATCGATTACTTCGCCTGCTTCTTCTTTGGTAAAGAGCTCCAGCGGGTACAGACCCTCACGGTATTTTGTAAGTCCGGCAGGAACAACGGATACGCTTCGCATAAATGGAAGATAATGTGACAGATCTTCGATGGAACGCCTGAGCTCCTCACCGTCATTTACTCCTTTGCATAATACAATCTGTCCGTTCATCTCGATATGAGCTTCGTAAAGATCCTGTAAGAACTTCAATTTCTCACCTGCAAAACGGTTGTGCAGCATCTTACAGCGAAGCTCCGGGTTAGTTGTCTGTACGGAAATATTGATCGGTGCCAGCTGCATATGGATGATACGGTCGATATCTGCCTGTTTCATATTGGTCATTGTAATATAATTGCCCTGCAGGAAAGAAAGACGGGAGTCATCATCCTTGAAATATAATGTTTCACGCATGCCCGGCGGCATCTGGTCGATGAAGCAGAACATGCATTTATTGCTGCAGGAACGGTATTCGCTCATCAGTCCGTTCTCAAATTCCACTCCAAGTTCATCGTCATAGTCTTTATCAATCTCAAGAAGCCATTCTTCCCCGGAAGGCTTACGAATCAGGACTTCCACATACTCATCTTTCATCAGATAGCGGTAGTCAAAGACATCTTCAATTTTCTGCCCGTTTATTTTTAACAGCACATCACCCGGTTCGATTTCCAGTTCTTCCGCGATCGAACCAGGATAGACGGTCTGTATCAGGTGTTCCTGTTCTCTTTTTTTCACAAATATAATCCTCCGTGTAAACATTTACCCATATAGACAAAATGATAGCTTATTCTTAAGCTAAGTGCAAGGAAAGAATCATAAAATAACAGGTCGATTTTTGGATAAATTGATGAAAAAAAAGGAATTGACGGGATTCATTTTTCGACGTGATGTGAAAAAATGCAATTTCCGGTCAATATACGATTGTAATCAAACGTTTAACGTGACATAATAAGAAAGGAAAAGTTAAGAATATTTTAAAAGAATGTTAAGTGAGTGTAAATAAGCTGACAACAAAGGAGAAAATTATGGAAATATTTTCTATGGTATTGTCATTGTTAAGCGGAGTTGCTTTATTCCTGTTTGGAATGTCTCTTATGGGAGATGGCCTGAAACAGGTTGCCGGTAACAAACTGGAAGCATTCCTTTACAAAATGACAAACACACCGCTGAAGGGAGTCGCACTTGGTACGGCAGTAACGAGTGTCATTCAGTCATCTTCTGCAACAACTGTTATGGTTATTGGTTTTGTTAACTCTGGTATGATGAAGCTGAAACAGGCAATTGGTATCATCATGGGTGCAAATATTGGTACCAGTATTACCGGATGGATCTTATGTCTTTCTTATATTGACGGTTCCAACGGAATTGCGAAGATATTATCATCTGCAACGATAGCGGCAGTTGTAGCAGTAATCGGTACGATCATGCGTATGGTCTGTAAGAGAACAACGCATAAGAATATCGGTAACATCATGCTTGGTTTTGCAATCCTGATGACAGGTATGCAGACAATGAGTGGTGCGGTTACACCTTTAAGAGAGAGCAAGGTATTCATTGATATGCTGACCATGTTCTCGAACCCAATCGCAGGTATTTTGGTAGGTATTGCATTTACGGCAGTACTCCAGAGTGCATCTGCAACGGTAGGTGTGCTGCAGGCATTATCCGTAACCGGAATTCTTACATTCTCAAGTGCGTTTCCGATTATCCTTGGTATCGGTGTCGGTGCATCCTGTCCGGTCCTGATCTCAGCAATCGGGGCAAATAAGAATGGTAAGAGAACCGCACTGGTATACCTTCTGAATGACACGTTCGGAATGATCATCTGGTCGATCGGATTCTACACGGTCAATGCCTTTGTACATTTTTCATTTATGGACAAGGTTATGAGTCCGGTAGCTATCGCACTTTTGAACACAGTATTCCGTCTGGTTACGGTATGTATTCTGTTCCCGTTTATTAATAAGTTGGAGAAGCTTGTATGCTGGCTTGTAAAGGACAGCGCAGAGGAACTGGAAGATGAAGCAGACTTTGACCTTCTGGAGGAACGTCTCCTGGATTACCCTGCACTGGCAATCGGACAGTGTCACAGAGCGATGAGCGGTATGGCGAAGAAACTCCGTAAGAATGTGAACCGTGCGATGAATCTTCTGAATGAATACCAGCAGCCGAAGTTCGACAAGGTTCAGAGAAAAGAAGACCTGATCGATAAATATGAAAGCCGTCTGGGTGATTACCTGATCAAGCTGACAAAGCATGAGATGAATACAGCACAGACAAGACAGGTTTCTCTTTATCTGCATACGATCAATGACTTTGAGCGTATCGGAGATCATGCTTCGTATATTGCATATATGTCAAGTGAGATGCATGAGAATAAGACACATTTCTCAGAGGATGCATGGGATGAACTGAATGTAGTCATGGAAGCTGTCCGTGAGGAAATCAACATCACATGTAAGGCATTCCTTGAGAATGACAAGGAGATGGCACAGAGAGTGGCACCACTTGGTATGGTTATTACGACATTATGTGATGAACTGAAGATGCGCCATGTGGAACGTATGAGTAATGGTGGATGTGGTCTGGAAGAAGGAACGGTATTTACAGATATCCTGAACAGCTTTAACCGTATTGCAGCTCATTGTGCAAGTGCAATGGTGGCACTGATGAACAGTGATCAGAAGGATATGGATACACATATCCATGATTCTAAAGTATATCCTTCAGACAGTGCGGAATATAAGACTTACCTGAAAGAATATAATCAGAAATACGAGATCAAAAAAGACGGTGAACATATGAGAAGTATGGAACCGGAAGAAGTTGAGTAGTAATATAAAATGTAAAATGGGACGGGGATTTTTAAAAATCCCCGTCCCATTTTGCATCGCCATGCGTTCGAAAGGAGCTGCCGGTGGCAGGTCCTGTAGATATAGAATTCAACGATTACGGTATTCTCGTGGTGACATCTGATATTCTTTCTTGAACAACCGGTTAAAATAAGACAGATTATTGAATCCTGTGCGTTCCGAGATGGACAGGATGCTGGCATCTTCCGTGAGAAGAAGCCGGGCAGCAATGGTCAGCCGGTAACCATTTAGATAATTCGTGAATGTCATATGCATATGCTGCTTAAAGAACTTCATGAAATGAGATTCTGAAAATCCCATATATTCCGCGGCATTTTGGACGGTGATTGGTTCTGGATAATGAAGTTCAATATAAGAGACGATCTGTTTGACTTTATCCAATGATTTATTTCGGTCTAAAGGAACTGGCTGCTCCTGACTGGAGAAGAGCAGATAAAAAAAGTGGAACAGATGTCCTTTCACAGATAATTCGTAATAAGGAGGCCGTTTGCTGCACAGATCATCAATGGTGTCAATGCAGGAAGATAATTCATGATGACGGACAAAGGAATTATCAAAAAGCCATGGAAGTTCATATTCCAATGAAAAATAAGGACGGAAGTAGCCGACGGTCCGGGGATCGGAGTCCGCAGAGTATAAAAGACTCGTCTGGAACAGGATATTTTCATATTCCATACGATCAGTTCCGTGTTGGGCAATGGAATGAAGCTGCCCCGGACGTACCAGGACGATATCGCCGGATTTTACAAGTTTGGGTTCTGTATCAACAGAAATGATTCCACAGCCTTTTTTTATGACGATGAGTTCGACATCATTGTGCCAGTGAAGCGGCACCTGTGTAAAATCAAGCGGGATCGAGCAGAGATAAGTATTATATGGAAACTGAAGACTGACATGTTCTTTGGTTTCATGGAGATTTTCATAAGTAAGTGTATTCATATGCTATCCGGGTCATTCCTTTCTTTGTGGATATCTGGAATCTGTCATAAGGACAAAAAGTTGTATATTTGATAGTATTGTATTACTTTTTACTATTATGATGCAAGAGTAAATGATTATAATGTGAGTATAATATCAGTGTAAAACAGATATAAAACTTAATGTTCATATATTTCAGGAGGTAAGATATGAATTTCTCAGAAAAATTACAGCAGTTACTTGGTAAAGCAATCAAAGATGCAACAAATGAAGAGATTTACGCAGCACTTCTCAGTGCAGTAAAAGAGGCTGCCGCAGATAAAGGAAGAAATGTATCCGAAAAGGGAAGAAAGGTATATTACATATCAGCAGAATTTCTGATCGGAAAACTGTTGTCCAACAACCTGATCAACCTTGGTGTATATGATGAAGTCAGAGACCTTCTGGCAGCAAATGGAAAAGACATCTGTGAGATCGAAGAAGTAGAACCAGAACCATCACTTGGTAATGGAGGACTTGGAAGACTTGCAGCATGTTTCCTGGATTCGATTGCTACACTTGGACTTGAGGGAGACGGTATCGGACTGAATTATCATCTCGGACTGTTCAAGCAGGTATTCGAAAATCACAAACAGAAAGAGACTCCAAATCCATGGATCCAGAATACAAGCTGGCTTACTGATACAGGAATCGGATTTGATGTACCATTCAAAGACTTCAGCCTGCATTCAAAATTATATGATATTGATGTAACTGGATATGAGAATGGAACAAACAAACTTCATTTATTCGATATTGAGACAGTAAATGAAAATATCGTAGGCGACGGAATTTCATTTGATAAAAATGATATCCGCGAGAATCTGACACTCTTCCTTTATCCGGATGACAGTGACAAACAGGGAGAACTTCTCCGTATCTACCAGCAGTACTTTATGGTAAGCAACGGCGCCCAGTTCATTTTAAAAGAATGTGAAGAGAAGGGATATCCGCTGGAAGACCTTGATAAGCATGTAGTGATCCAGATTAACGACACACATCCATCGATGGTAATCCCGGAACTGATCAGACTTCTGACAGCAAGAGGAATCTCTATGGATAAGGCGATTGAGATCGTGACCAATACCTGCGCATATACGAACCACACAATCCTTGCAGAAGCACTGGAAAAATGGCCGATCGATTACCTTGAGGCAGTGGTACCACACTTAATGCCGATCATCCGTGAACTGGCAGCGAGGGTTGCGGCAAAATACGATAACAAAGATGTGCAGATCATTGACGAGTGGAATCGTGTACATATGGCAAGAATGGATATGCATTATGGATTCAGTGTCAATGGTGTAGCGGCCCTCCATACAGAGATTCTGAAAAATGTAGAATTAAAACCGTTCTATGACATTTATCCGGAAAAATTCAACAATAAGACCAATGGTATCACTTTCAGAAGATGGCTGATGCACTGTGATAAGAAACTGGTTGAATGGATGGATAAATATGGAGTCGGAGAATTCCGTAAAGATGCTTCCAAACTGGAAGGACTTCTTGCACAGATTGACAACGAAGAAGCCTTGAATGAACTTCTGGATGTAAAACAGCAGAATAAGACTGCATTAAAAGAATATTTAGAAAAAGAATCCGGAGTTGTATTGAATGACAATGCTATTTTTGATATCCAGATCAAACGTCTCCACGAGTATAAGAGACAGCAGATGAATGTATTGTATATTATCTACAAATATCTGGACATCAAAGCAGGAAATAAGCCAAAGAGACCGATCACGATGATCTTCGGTGCAAAGGCTGCACCTGCATACATCATTGCAAAAGATATCATTCATGTAATCCTGTGTCTGCAGGAACTGATTAATAATGATCCGGAAGTATCACCATACCTGCAGGTTGTTATGGTGGAGAACTATAATGTAACAATGGCAGAGAAACTGATCCCAGCATGTGAAGTATCAGAGCAGATCTCACTGGCTTCCAAAGAGGCAAGTGGAACCGGTAATATGAAATTTATGTTAAATGGTGCGGTAACACTGGGAACAGAAGACGGAGCAAATGTTGAGATCCACCAGCTGGTAGGTGATGAGAACATCTATATCTTTGGTGAGAGCAGTGATCAGGTTATCGAACACTATGCAAAGGCAGATTATGTGGCGGCAGATTATTATATCAATGACGAAGATATCCGCAAGTGGGTAGACTTTATCATCAGTCCTGAGATGCTTAAGATCGGTGATGTACGTACCCTTCTTGAAATCCATGCTGAACTGATCCAGAAAGACTGGTTCATGACACTTCTGGATGTAAAAGATTACGTACAGACAAAAGAGAGAGCATTTGCAGATTACGAAGACCGTATGGCATGGGCAAAGAAGATGATCGTAAATATCGCAAAAGCCGGATTCTTCTCATCAGACCGTACGATTGCAGAATATAACAGAGATATCTGGCATGTATAAAAAAATATAACCATTCATTCCTGTAGTATGCTATAATGTTAAGAACAAAAACAAAGCACAAATGAGGAATGAGAAATGGAACGAAAAAAAGGCTTAATTGCCGCTTTTGCTGCTGGGTTATCATGGGGCTGTACAAGCCCCATAGCCCAGTTTTTATTTGAAGAAAAAGGCATTGTGTCCCAGTGGCTGGTGCCGTACCGTATGATAACTGCGGGTCTGCTTCTGCTTTTATATGCAGTGCTGATTAAAAAGCAGAATCCGCTGGTCGTATGGAAAGAAAGGGAAGATGGAATCAGGGAAGTTGCATTTGCGATTCTGGGGATGATGGGAATGCAATATTCCTTTTTCTGTGCAATTCAGGAGACAAATGCAGGTGTTGCAACGATCTTCCAGTATCTGAATCCGGCAATCCTGCTTGGATTTTACGCAATTGTATACAGAGTGGCACCGAAAGCAAAAGAAATTATCGCAGTCAGCTGTTCGATCATAGGAATCTTTCTTGTGGCTACGCAGGGGAATATCCACGCATTGTCCATATCACCGAAAGGATTGCTTATGGGAATGATCCTGGCAATTACAACCTGCTTTTACGGTGTACTTCCGGGACCATTGTTAAAGAAGTATCCGGCGGAGTCTGTGTGTGCATGGGCGATGCTGATCGGCGGAGGTGTATTGGCAGTATTCCTACATCCGTGGAAGATAGAGGCACATATAGATCTGGTGGTACTGATCGGATTCCTGACGATTGTGATTGTGGGAACTATTTTACCGTTCTGCCTCTACCTGGCAGCCGTAAAGCATGCAGGAAGTGTATATGCGGGACTGCTGTCCAGTGTAGAACCGGTAGCTGCAACCATTGTCGCTGCAATCTTTTTAGGAACAGCATTTCCGATGATCGATATACTGGGATTTGCGCTGGTACTGTCAACACTTTTTATTCTGAATATCAATTCAAAATAAAAGGAAAGATAATACAGAAAAAAGAAATAGAGATAACAAAAAAGGATGCATGGACGTGCATCCTTTTTTTGAGAGAATAATGAATGAGGCTTTTCTTTTACGATATGCCACTTCGCTATTATAATAACATATTTTTTACAAATGTATAGGCATGTTATAGTTCTTTAACGCCTTCTTAGCATACGCAAAAACAGACAGGAACTATAGTTCGTTCTCATCTTCACTCATACGGTATCCGACTCCTACTTCAGTGAAGAGAAACTGTGGCTGTGAGGGATTTTTCTCGATTTTTCTGCGTATATTGGCCATATTCACGCGAAGAATACGGTTGTTGCTATCTGTGAATGGCCCCCATACATTTTCCATTACGGATGCGTAAGTCATAACTTTCCCTGAGTTTTTTGCCAGATAGGCAACAATTTTATATTCTACAGGTGTTAAATGTATTTCTTCACCGTCTAAACTAACCATTCTTTTCTCAAAATCCAGCATAAGTCCCTGACATTTGTAAGGACGGATAAACAGAGGCGAGTTCGAATCCATCCGATTACTGTGACGCAGTGAAGTCCGGATCCTTGCAAGAAGTTCGGATGTGCCGAAGGGTTTGGTAATATAATCATCGGCACCAAGATCCAGAGCATTTACCTTATCCTGTTCACCGGTTCTTGCGGAAATAACGATAATCGGACAACTGGTCCATTGGCGGACGGATGAAATGATGTCATTACCATCCATATCCGGAAGGCCAAGATCCAGAAGAATCAGATCTGGACATTGTGAATTGATGATTGCAAGTCCTGCCTGTCCGGAATCGGATGTGATCGTCTTATATCCATTGGAACTTAATGTCTTGGACATAAAATCCAGTATGTTTTTTTCATCTTCTATAATTAAAATCGAATAACCTTCAGCCATAATTAAGTCTCTCCCTTCGGTAGTGTAAATAAGAATTCAGCGCCATCTGCATGATTATGTGCTGATATTTTTCCGCCGTGAGCCTGAACGATGGTATTACAGATGGAAAGTCCGATACCCATGCCGCGATGCGTATCAGAAGTCTTTGGAACACTATATTCACCATTCAATATCAGGGGAATGGTCTGTTCGTCGATTCCTTTCCCATAATCAATGACGTGAAATGTTATAGTAGCAGATTCTTCGGAAATACGCAATTCAATCGGTCTGGTACTTTTAGAATGTACAAAGGCATTCTCCATGAGGTTTATAAGAACCTGTTCGATAAGAAGTGGATCCATCGGGATCATCAGCATATTATCTGGGGCACTTACACGGATCTCTATGTCCGGAATTCGTTTTTTTATACGGGTGATTGCTTCAGAGACGACTTCTTCTACAATCTCTTCTTCTTTTTTGACTCTTCCGGTGTCATCCTGGATCCTTGTAACAGACAGAAGATTTTCTACCATATTTAAAAGCCAATGTGAGTCTTCATTGATAGAAGAAACAAGGGATAACTTTTCCTGATCTGTCAAAGTGTTATAGTTTTCTATAAATGAATCGGATGATCCGATGATAGAAGTAAGAGGAGTGCGAAGATCATGAGAAATCGCGCGGAGAAGATTCGCCCGGATCCGTTCCTTATCTGCTTCGTTGATTGCACGTTCGCGTTCAAGGATCATTTTATCCTGCTTTTTTAGCTGTGTTGTAAGCGTAGAGACGATCAGCGAGATCGCAAGAAGAAAAATAAACGTAACAGGATAGCCGCTGATGGCAAAGCTTACTTTAAAATATGGATATGTAAAACACCAGTTGATAAATATAACACAGAACAGAGCTGAAATAATACCGAAAATATAACCGGTTGTAATTCTTGCAATAATAATAAGTGCAAGAATATAAATAAGTGCGGTATTGGCAGGATCACTTTGTGTAATGTGAAAAAATGAAAATGCCAGGAATGTTGCAAGTGCTAATATAAATACGGTTGAGATAATATTGTGGCGCAGCGTTCTTGGCGTAAGTGAGTTTGTAGTGTCTATATGATTCAAGTGTACTCCTCCTCTTTTCGTTCAGGACAAATGATATATTTTATATTTATTTTGTTATATTGTAACATAAAAAAGGGGAAGCAAGAATGTCGGAAAGAAACGAATATAGTAAGTAGAAAATTATTTTATGTGCATAGAATAGTGGAAAAATGAAAAGATTTTCAGTATTCAGAATATTGTATGAAATTTTATGCGTAAATTGTGAAAGTTTGTGCGTTAAAGTATAAAAAAATATGATATTATGTGACAGGAAGCAGTTGGGAAAAAGGATGTGAACAAATGAAAAAAATAAAGCAGATGTCTTTGTGGAGATACATTTGTGTGCTGATAATTTTTATTGTCGGACTTGCTATGAGTCTTATGATTTTTTTCTATAATGTGCAGATAAAGACAGAACAGAATGTAGAAGATCTGTTGGATTATAATACAGATCATCAGCAGAGCCAGTTCAAGTTTATGCTGAACACACAGTTTGATTATCTGAGGAATATAGCGGATTATGTGGCAAAAGAAGATCAGTTATTGAGCGAGGGCAATAAAGAACTTTTACCGTCTATGACAAGAGACACATTATTCCATGCAATTTCCATTATAGATGCAGATGGAGAAGGTGTGACAAACGATGGAAAGAAACAAAAAATTGCAGACAGGGATTACTTCAAACGCTCTATGCAGGGAGAAGAGGTGCTAAGTAATCCTTTGTACAGTTCACTGGATGGAAAAAGAAGAGTCGTATTGTCAGTACCGGTCAAAAAAGATGGTGAGATCATAGGCGTGGTAGCCGGTTCGTATGACGTGGTCAGACTAAGCCAGATATTGTTCGAAGATGTATATCGGGGTGAAGGATATCCGATGATCACAACAAGAGAAGGAAAAGTGATTGCTGTCGAATCTGATGAAACCAAGTATATGCAGAATAAAAATCTGTTTAAGATATATAATGGAAAATCCAAAAGAAATAAAGATCAGTTAATCACGGCAAGAGATGATTTTAAGTTCCAGAGGAAAGACTGCATAAAAGTAAGAGATAAGAAACAGACTTATTATATTGCATATGAGCCGCTGGGATATAATAAATGGATGTTGTGTTATCTTGTGCCGGAATCTGTAGCTTCGGAAGATTATCATTTTATCCGTCAATATGAATATGCACTGATTGGTGTTATAATAGTTGGTGTACTTGTAATGCTTCTGGCTTTGTGGAAATTGAATCAGGAGAAGCAAAAAGATCTTATGAAACGTGCGCAGATGGATGCAATGACAGGACTTTTGAATAAAACAAGTATTCAGTATCAGATCAGTGACTGGCTGGAGCATGGAGAAAAGGATGGAATTCAGGCAATCCTTATGATGGATCTGGATAAATTTAAAAGCATCAATGATACTTACGGGCATGCAATGGGGGATGAAGTGATCAAAGCAGCGGCCGGAATACTGAAAGACACGTTCAGATCCAGTGATATTGTAGGGCGCGCTGGTGGTGATGAATTTATGATCCTGATGAAAAATGTCAGATGGGACAGAGTAGTAGAGCGTCAGATGCAGGAATTATGCCGCAAATTTGAGAATCTGAAAATAGGGGTAATCCCTTGCGGAGCAATACATTGCAGCATCGGGGCGGCATATTATCCGACACATGGAATGACTTTTGAAGAACTGTATCATCATGCAGATGAAGCATTATATAAAGCTAAGAAACAGGGAAGGAACACTTACGTTCTTTACCATCAACAATAAAAAATACCAGTAATTATTTATAAACAGGAGGAATGGATTATGCATTGTACAAGAAATGTAACAGATCATGTAATCTGGGTAGGAGCAAATGACAGAAGATTGGATTTATTCGAGAATTTATTCCCGATTCCAAGAGGGGTGTCTTATAATGCCTATATTATTAAGGATGAAAAGAATACTCTGATGGATACGGTAGATGCATCTGCATCTGAACAGTTTATAGAGAATGTGAATTATGCATTGAATGGTGAAAAACTGGATTATCTGGTTGTACAGCATATGGAACCGGATCATTGTGCGAACATTAAGAGAATTCTGGATATTTATCCGGAAGTGAAAGTTGTCGGCAATGCGAAGACCATGCAGATGATCAGACAGTTCTTTGATGCAGATTTGGATGGCAGACAGGTTGTAGTAAAAGAAGGAGATACACTGGAACTTGGAAGCCATACACTTCATTTTGTAATGGCACCAATGGTACACTGGCCGGAAGTTATGGTATCTTATGAAGATTCTGAGAAGATTCTGTTCTCGGCAGACGCATTCGGAACATTCGGAGCTCTTAACGGAAATCTTTTCAATGATGAGGTAGACTTCGAAAAAGACTGGATTGATGATGCGAGAAGATATTTCACGAATATCGTTGGAAAATATGGTATGCAGGTACAGGCACTTCTTAAGAAGGCAGCAGGTCTGGATATCCAGATGATCTGTTCTCTTCATGGACCTGTATGGAGAAACAATCTGAACTACTTTATCGAGAAACATGATAAATGGAGTAAATACGAACCGGAGGATCAGGCAGTTGCAATCATTTATGGCTCCATTTATGGTCATACAGAACAGGCAGCAGATGCACTGGCAGCAAAACTGGGCGAAAAAGGTATAAAAAATATTGCAGTTTATGATGCATCCAAGACAGATGTCTC
>ERZ808240.2103-NODE-2103-length-22772-cov-7.052604_pt1 | contig 22772 bp, 17 predicted proteins | sample MGYA00521084_ERZ808240 | MGnify/ENA primary metagenome ERZ808240 (study PRJEB31516, sample SAMN03275571) | gut metagenome | biome: mammalia-associated habitat; material: feces | host: Papio cynocephalus | place: Kenya | collected 2012-08-06 ...
GGAAAACTTTCGGTGCCAAGTCCGTCTTGATTAGAAACCATGATGAACTTGTAGTTGGTTTTTCTGATTTGTGCCAATGCCCCTATCACCCCAGGAACAAACTCCAATTTTTCGAGCGAATCAATCTGAAAGTCTGCGGGTTCTTTTATGATAGTTCCGTCGCGATCAATAAAAAGTAGTCGGTCCATGATGGTTTTAGAGCGTGTAAGATTTTAAACATTCAATAAGTTGCTCGTTTTGTTTGGGCGTGCCCACCGTGATGCGCAAACACCCTTCGCAGCCAGGCACCCGAGTGCGATTACGCACAATTATGCCCTTATCGATGAGGTAGTTGTAAATGCCGTCAGCATCGGTTACCTTTACCAAGATGAAGTTGGCATCGGAGGGGAACACCTTTTCAACACATGCCAATTTGGGCAATACTTGCTGCAAAAGATGGCGTTCGCTGCACACCTCGCTAACATGAGCATCGTGCGGTTCGTTGCATAGTCGGGTTAGCACCTCTTGCTGTGTAGGCGCATTGATGTTGTACGGATATTTTACGCGTGCAAACAGGTTGATTATTTGTTTGTTGGCAAATGCCATACCTAAACGTAAGCCTGCCATACCCCATGCTTTTGAAAGGGTTTGCAACACGATCACGTTGTCATATTGCGAAAGCAGCGTAAGTGCCGACCCCTTGTTTGAAAAGTCGGCATACGCCTCGTCTATCACCACAATGCCATTGAACCGCTGCGCCAATTGCTCTATTTGGCTCAAAGCAAAGGCATTGCCCGTGGGGTTGTTGGGCGAACATATCCACATAAGGCGCGTATGGTTGTCGGTGGCACTGAGCATATCGTCTACCAACAAACTAAAGTCGGTGGTACTCAATGCCACCTCTTTTACCTCGACATTGTTGATAGCGGCAGCCACCGCATACATGCCGTAGGTGGGAGTTATGGCTACGACGTTGTCGATGCCTGGTTCGCAAAAGATACGAAAACAAAGGTCGATTGCTTCGTCGCTACCATTGCCCAAAAATAGTTGGTCGGCACTCACCCCCTTCAGAGCGGCAAGCGCCTGTTTAAGTTGTTTTTGATGCGGGTCGGGATAACGGTTCACACCATTATCGTATGGGCTTTCGTTGGCATCGAGCCACACAGAGATGTCACCTCCTTTATACTCGTCGCGCGCTGTTGAATAGGGCATCAAAGCCTCTATGTTTGGTCTGATTTTATACATAGAATTGGTGGTTAGCTGCGTCAAGCGTTCTTATTAATTCTCACATTCACGGCTTGCGCGTGGGCGTGTAGTCCCTCAGCCTCAGCCATCGCTACGATGGTTGAGGATAGCGAAGCAAGTCCCTCACGAGTGAGCTCTTGAAACGTTATTTTGCGCATAAAGCTATCAATGTTCACCCCGCTATAAGCTCTTGCCCATCCGCTTGTGGGCAAGGTATGATTGGTTCCTGAAGCATAATCGCCTGCCGATTCGGGCGAGTAGTTACCCACAAACACACTTCCTGCAGCCGTAATGTGGTGGGCAATGTCCCAAGGTTGTTCCATAGAGATGATGAGATGTTCGGGGGCATAGGCATTGGCAAAATAGGTGAGTTCGTCCCTCTCTTTCAACACCACGATGCGACTATGCGAGAGCGAACTCTCCACCAACTCGCGGCGTGGCAATAGAGCTGTTTGCCTTTCAACTTCTGCCGCCACTGCATGAGCAAATGCAACATCGTTACACACAAGCATGGCTTGACTATCGGGACCATGCTCGGCTTGCGACAACATATCGGCAGCCACATAAGTGGCATTGGCTGTGTGGTCTGCCATAACGAGCACCTCGCTTGGGCCTGCTGGCATATCAATAGCTGTGTGGGTGCTAACAAGTTGTTTGGCATGGGTAACATAGCGATTGCCCGGACCAAAAATTTTATCTACACGTGTCACACTCTCTGTGCCGTATGCCATTGCAGCTATGGCTTGCGCACCGCCAATGCGGTAAATATGGTCTACACCACACTCGTTGGCTGCATAGATTATCTCGGGAGCAATGCGTCCGTCGCGTCCTTGCGGTGTGCAGAGCACTACATTTTTGCAGCCCGCAATGCGAGCCGGTGCCGCCAACATGAGCACAGTTGAAAAGAGCGGTGCACGGCCACCGGGGATGTAGAGCCCCACGGTTTGGATGGGCACAGCCTTTTGCAAGCAGCGAACGCCCGCTTGTGTTTCAACCTCGACCATCTGAGGCATTTGTGCCGAATGAAAAGCCTCAATGTTATGCAGCGCATGGCATATGGCTTGCTTTACTGCGGGCTGAACGCCTTGTGCCAATAAGTTGCGTTCTTCTGCCGATAGCTCAATGTGGGTGATTGATGTGCCATCGAATGTTTGAGCATAATCTTTTAAAGCCTCATCACCCTTTTGACGCACGTTGGCTATAATTTGCTGCACGCTCTTAACCACCTTATCGTCGCTCGGAGCATTGCGCTCACACAGAGCAGGTAGCTCTTGATTGAGGTGCTGCATGCGCTCTGCGGCGGTGGCATATTGTGTATAATCTGTTATTATCATTCGGCTTAAATTTGTTATTTCCTATAGGGGTTATTGTGATGTTAGGGAATAATGTTCTCAAGGTCGAGCACTAAGATGCCCTCGGCACCAATGGATTTGAGCTGCTCTACCTTCTCCCACAACTCGTCTTCAGAGATAACGGCATGGAGCGAACACCACCCCTCGGCTGCCAATGGCAAGATGGTTGGCGAACGCATTGCGGGCAATATCTTTACGGCTTGGTCTACCAAATTGGTAGGCACATTCATCAACACATATTTGTAGCCACGGCTATTAACAATAGAGGAGAAGCGGAACTTGAGCTTTTCAATGTCCTCGAGTTTGTCGGCCGATAAACCAGGGTGAGCAATGAGTGCTGCCTCACTATAAAACACCTCTTCAACCTCGCGCAAGCCATTCTGAACCAGCGTGCCGCCCGACGACACGATGTCGAAAATGGCATCTGCCATGCCCACAGCGGGTGCTACCTCTACCGAACCAGCTATCTCGTGGATGTCGGCAACAATGCCTTTTTCGTCAAGAAAATGCTTGAGCACGTGTGGATAAGAGGTGGCGATGGTACGACCATCAAACCATTCCACACCTGTATATTCCACCTCGCGTGGCACTGCCAATGATATGCGGCAAGCACCAAAACCAAGGCGCATCACCTCGTCTACCTGCATTTGGCGCTCTGCCACCTCATTGAGCCCAACAATGCCAACATCTGCCACACCCATGTGTACGGCCTGTGGTATGTCGTCGTCACGCAAGTAGAGCACTTCTATCGGAAATCCCTTGGCACGTGCCACAAGTTGGCGTTTGCTCTGTGCCACATCTATGCCTGCATCTTTAAGCAGACTCATTGTAGCCTCGTTTAATCGTCCCTTAGCTTGTACGGCTATTCTCAACATAATTATTTGTTTTTAGTTCGGCTGCAATATTCGGCATTTATTGTGAGGTGAGCAAGGAGTATGCATTTTATTACTATTTTTCTTTATATTTATTCACTTTTCAACCGCTGTTTTTATCCATTTCATGCAAATATTTGTATATATGCAATACTTAAGTAGTATGCTTAGACAAAACACACGGCAGATTGTTCTATTTTTCCAAAAACATACAATACTCATCCTCTGAGAATTGAACGAAATGAACCGCCCAGGCTTTTGACTCAAAACAACAGATTCTTGAGAAGAAATCATAAACCATTGATAATCAATACAAAACATTTACAGAAATAACATTCTCTGCACTTAATCAATCTGATAAAGGCGCTATTGAGAACAAGGATACGTATCCTTAGCACATAAGGATGCGTATGCTTAGGGCATAAGAACACGTATCCTTAGGGCATAAGGATACGTATCCTTGTGACGAAAGGATACGTATCCTTGTAAATTAACCTTGCAAGATGGGGGTATAACAGTACGTTTTAAGCCCCAAAAGCAAGTTTTTTCGCTCTATTTTACAATAAAATCCGTCCAAAAAATATTGTTCTATTTTTCGGTTTTTAGGCTTCATTAAGACTACACAAGAACAAGCCTTCAACACAACATTGTGTTTACGATAAAACCACAAAAAAAACAGCAGAGACTTATGCATTTGCAAATTCTCTGCTGTTTGGTAAGTATACATTGCTCTCGGCTCAATCAATGCGCTTAATAATAGAGCAATCCATCGTTTTCGATGCGATTTTCGATACGTTTCCAATTGATGAGATACCAAAAGTTGTTTACATACTCGGCACGACGGTTTTGATAGTCAAGATAATAGGCATGTTCCCACACATCAATGCACATGAGTGGACGCATACCCTGCGTAATGGGATTGCCTGCATTGGGGCTCACCACTATTTTAAGCACGTGGTCGGCATCTTGAGCCAACCATACCCACCCCGAACCAAACAGGCCAATGGCAGCCTTTATGAATTGGTCTTTAAACGCTTCAACGCTACCAAAGTTGGCCACCAAATGCTGTGTGAGCGCATTGCTCATGGGCACTGGATCGGGGGTGAGCTGCTTAAAGAAGAGAATGTGGTTGTAAGCTTGCGCTGCATTATTAAGGAGCGAACCCGTGGCATGCACAATGATATCTTTAAGCCTAAAATCGGCATAGGGTGTGTCTTCTGCCAAATGATTAACATTGTCGAGATATGTCTGCAAATGCTTATTAAAGTGAAAGTTAAGTGTGCTCTCACTCATGCGAGGCTCAAGGGCATTGAGCGCGTATGGCAATTCGGGAAGTAAACGTTTCATAAGGCTACAATGTGTTGATAAGGTGAAAAAAAGGTTCGTTTGGACACAATACCATGGCTTGCAAACATGGTTCAAAATAGGTGTTTTAAAGATTGATAGAGATGAGGGCAAGCACCTATTTATCTGCACATTTGCATCAGGCCAAAGAGGTTTGGTAGCGAAGTTAAGAATTAAAGTTATACCATGCCACTTTTTGCCCCTTTTTTTCAATAAAAACACATTTAATCACCTCTTAAAAGCCTTGACTATTAACAAAATGTTACAACATATTGTTTGTAACAAAAACAATTATAAAAATATTTGGAAAAAGCAAATAATTATTTGTATCTTTGCAAACAAGATTGAGTGAGGGGCTTTCAATAAGTTCCTCACTTATTTTTACCACTCAACAATAATAGATGATAGACAAGAACTTTGTAAAGAATTTGGTGGACGAATGGTTAGAAGGCAAAGACTATTTTCTAACCGACCTTACCATCAGCTCTGACGACCGCATTGTGGTGGAAATAGACCACGAAGAGGGCGTGTGGATTGAAGATTGTGTAGAACTCAGTCGCTACATCGAAAGTCACTTAGACCGCGAAGAAGAGGACTTTGAACTTGAGGTGGGAAGCGCTGGCATCGGACAACCTTTTAAGGTGTTGCGCCAATACGAAATTCACCAAGGCGAACGAGTGGAGGTTATCACCACCGAAGGTAAAAAGATGGAGGGTGTGCTCGATAACGTTACGCCCGAAGGATTTACGCTCACCATTGAAGAGAAAGTGCGCGAAGAAGGAGCCAAACGCCCCAAACTCGTAAGCCGCGATATTCCGCTAAAATTTGACGGTGTGAAATCCACTAAGTATATCATTGACTTTAAGTAAAAACAGAAACAAAAAAAGACTCTACCTATACACACATGGCCAAGAAGAAACAAGACACCGTAAGCCTTATCGACACGTTTGCTGAATTTAAGCAAAACAAAAATATCGATATTACAACTATGGTGGGAGTTCTCGAAGAGAGCTTTCGCAGCGTAATAGCCAAGATTTTCGGCTCAGACGAAAACTTTGACGTAATTGTTAATCCCGACAAAGGCGATTGCGAAATTTATCGTAACCGCGTAGTGGTAAACGACGACGAAGTAGAAGACACAAACAAGCAAATATCGCTCTCTGAAGCGCAAAAAATTGATGCTACCTACGAGGTGGGCGAGGATGTGTCGGAAGAAATTCACTTTGCCGACTTCGGACGTCGCGCCATACTAACCTTGCGCCAAACACTTGCAAGCAAAATTCTTGAACTCGAACACGATGCGCTCTACAATAAATATAAAGACCGCGTAGGCGAACTCATCACCGCTGAGGTTTACCAAACATGGAAGAGCGAAACACTCCTAATGGACGAGGAGAAAAACGAACTATATCTGCCAAAATCGCAACAAATTCCTCGCGACTTCTTCCATAAAGGCGATGCTGTAACTGCTGTAATCGACCGTGTGGACAATAGCAATGGCAACCCTAAAATATTTCTTTCGCGCACTTCGCCCGTATTCTTGCAACGCTTGCTTGAAAACGAAATACCCGAAATAAACGAAGGCGTAATCAAACTTTGCCGTATAGCTCGCATCCCTGGCGAAAGAGCAAAAATCGCTGTTGAAAGCTACGACGACCGCATTGATCCTGTAGGCGCTTGCGTTGGCGTTAAGGGTAGCCGCATCCATGGCGTTGTACGCGAACTGCACAACGAGAACATTGACGTAATAAACTATACTTCTAACATCTCGCTCTTTATTCAGCGTGCACTCAACCCTGCTCAAGTTTCTAACATCGTTTTGCACGAGGAAGAGAAAAAGGCTGAAGTTTACCTACGCCCCGAAGAGGTTAGCCTTGCAATAGGTAAGGGCGGTATGAACATCAAACTTGCATCTATGCTCACCGAATACACCATCGACGTGTTCCGCGAGGTAGAAGGCGAAGAAGCAACCGAGGACATCTATCTTGACGAGTTCTCTGACGAAATAGACCAATGGGTAATTGATGCCATTAAGTCTATTGGCCTTGAAACCGCTAAAGACGTGCTCAACGCTCCACGCGAAATGCTCATTGAGAAAGCCGACCTCGAAGAAGACACCGTGGACGATGTGTTGCGCATATTACGTGCAGAGTTTGACGACGAAGAAAAAAACGCTGCCACTAAAGATGACACTCAGGCTACTGACAACGAAACAAGCCAAGACTCATCTTCTACAAACGAGGCTGCCGAACCTTCAGCAGACAAAGAGAGCTAATGCTTTTGATGTGATAAATTGACTTTGATATGCACCACCCTACCCTAACACAATATAGAGGGGGTGCATATCAAAAACAATTTCTCATGAAAGGATAGGTGATAAGCAATTCCACAAAGCAAACATCAATACATTAGCTACCAATATACAAGTAGATGGCTCCATTATTTATAATATATATGTGGCCCACTTAGCATATAGCGTTAATGAAAATAGGATGTTTGAAAGCATTAGTAAAAATAAACTTGCATGAGTATCAGATTAAATAAAGCAATTAAAGAATTTGGAGTCGGACTTCAATCTATCGTAGACCTTCTCAACGAGAAAGGTGTGCCTGTAGCAAGCAACGACCCTAACCAAAAGCTCGACGAAAAGCAATACGACCTGCTAAAAAAGGCTTTTAGCGCAGACAAAAACCTACGCGACAAAGCCGAAGAACGTATGCAAACCCGACAAGAGCAAAAGCGCACTGCCAACAAAACACGCAAGGCTGAACCTCAAGTGATAGAAACCACTGTACCCGAGGTGAAAGGTCCACACATTGTAGGACACATAGACCTTGACAACAAAGACAATGGCAAAAAGCAAAATAAAAGCAACAACGCGAAACCTAAGAACAACTCTACTAAACCAAAAGCCGAAGCCGACAACGCTCCGGCTAAAAGCATAAATAAGCCTCAGGCTAATGCAAATACTGCCGCAACATCCGCCCTTAATTCAAAAAATGAGGATACGGAAGAAAGCAAAGCAAATGCTAAAGCCAACACTTCCACTCCTCAGCCTATGAACCAAGACTCAAACGGAAACAACAAACCTACACGCCCAACCGTAGAAGAACGTGCCAAAGCTATTGGCGAAGAAGAAGATGGCGTATTCAAACTTAAAACACAGACCGAAATCACTGGTCCTAAAGTGCTTGGAACCATTGACCTAAGTGCCATTAACCCTACTACACGCCCTAAAAAGAAATCGAAAGAAGAGCGACGTCGCGAACGCAACAAGCAAGGTAATAACGCACAAGGCAACGGCAACAACCAAAGCGCACAAGCTAACGGACAACGCAAAAAACGCAACCGCATAGGAAGCGAAAGAGTTGATATTAACGCAGCTGCCAACCAACCCAAACAAGGGGGCAACAACAACGGTAAAAAGCGTAATAACAACAATAATAATAACAACAACGCTAACAAAGCCAACCAACCTAACGCAAGCAAGAGCAACAACAAAAACCGCAATCGACGTGCCAAAGAGCAACAAAAGACTGAGGTATCTGACGAAGACGTTGCAAAGCAAGTAAAGGAAACATTGGCACGTCTCACAAGCAAACAAAAGGGTAGCAAGGGCGCTAAATACCGTAAGGAAAAACGCGAGCAACAACAAGCACGCGCCGAAGAAGAACGCCGCGAAGCTAAGGCAGAAAGCAAGATACTTAAACTTACTGAGTTTGTTACTGCCAACGAGTTGGCTCAAATGATGGACGTACCTGTAACAAAGGTTATTGCCACCTGTATGAGCATAGGCATCATGGTTAGTATCAACCAACGTATGGACGCTGAAACCATCGACCTCGTAGCCGATGAGTTTGGATATAAGACAGAATATGTAGCTGCCGACGTACAAGAAGCTATTGCCGAAGAGGAGGATAACCCCGAAGACCTTGAGCCACGCGCACCTATCGTTACCGTAATGGGACACGTAGACCATGGTAAAACTTCATTGCTCGACTACATACGCAAGTCTAACGTGATTGCAGGTGAAGCAGGCGGTATTACCCAACATATCGGTGCTTACAACGTTACGCTCGAAAACGGACGACGCATCACCTTCCTTGATACTCCTGGTCACGAAGCATTTACTGCAATGCGTGCCCGTGGTGCACAAGTAACAGATATTGCCATCATCATCATCGCAGCCGACGACGACATTATGCCTCAAACCAAGGAGGCTATTAGCCACGCCACAGCTGCCAATGTGCCCATCGTGTTTGCCATCAACAAGGTGGATAAACCACATGCCAACGCCGACAAAATTAAAGAAGGATTGGCTGCTATGAACTTCCTTGTAGAGGAATGGGGCGGTAAATATCAAAGCCAAGACATCAGTGCTAAAAAGGGTACAGGCGTTAAAGAACTACTTGAGAAGGTGTTGCTCGAAGCCGACATGCTTGAGCTAAAAGCCAACCCCAACCGCAAGGCAACGGGTACAGTTATTGAGTCATCGCTTGACAAAGGCCGTGGCTATGTGGCCACAATCCTTGTGTCTAATGGTACACTCCACCAAGGCGACATTGTACTTGCCGGTACAAATTATGGTCGTGTAAAGGCATTGTTCAACGAGCGCGGTCAGCGCATTGACAACGTTGGTCCGTCAATGGCAGCCACTTTGTTGGGCTTTAATGGTGCACCTCAAGCAGGCGACCAATTCCATGTGATGGAAACCGAACAAGAGGCACGCGAGATAGCCAACAAGCGCGAGCAATTGCAACGCGAACAAGACCTCCGCACACGCGAAGTGCTCACCCTCGAAAAGATTGGTAAGCGCTTGAAGATGGGTTCTTATCACGAACTTAACATCATTGTTAAGGCCGATGTGGATGGTTCGGTAGAAGCTTTGGCAGACTCATTCATCAAACTTTCTACTGAGAACATCGTAGTAAAGGTAATTTACAAGGGCGTTGGTCAAATCAGCGAAAACGATGTTACCTTGGCAGCAGCTTCAGAGGCTATCATCGTAGGTTTCCAAGTACGTCCTTCACAACAGGCACGCAAATTGGCAGAGCGCGATGGTGTTGAAATCCGTCAATACTCTGTTATTTACGACGCTATCGAAGATGTGAAGGTAGCTATGGAAGGTATGCTCGAACCCGTTATCAAGGAAGAGGTTACCGCCAACATCGAGGTTCGCCAAGTTTACCACATCTCTAAGGTGGGCTTCGTAGCCGGATGTTATGTTATTGATGGTAAGGTAAAACGTAGCGACAAAGCACGTCTTATCCGCGATGGTATCGTAATCTATACGGGCGAAATCAATGCCCTTAAGCGCTTTAAAGACGACGTTAAGGAAGTGAGCACCAACTTTGAGTGTGGTATCTCGCTCACCAACTGCAACGACATCAAAGAGGGCGATATGATAGAAACATTCCAAGAAGTAGAAATAAAGCAAAAGCTTTAACATACACTTTTTGAGCATTTTTGCATAACGCAAATGCTCAAACAAAAGCATTACATAAGGGCATATTTAGGCCAACTTATGTAATGCTTTTTGCATTTTCGCTAATAAAAATTTAGCTTGAGCAGAAAGTTATGCATTAGGAAGAAAAAATGCTTAAATTGCTTTTTTTAATGCATATCTTACACTAAATTTGTAATTCAAAAAACAATAAACACTATAGATATATTATGACACTGATTAAATCCATCTCAGGTTTCCGCGGTACTATAGGCGGTCGTACGGGCGATACACTTAACCCCGTAGATATAGCTAAATCTGTATCCGCTTATGCATCATTACGCGAGAACGTTGTAAGCAGAGCTTTCCGCCGCAAAATCGTAGTAGGTCGCGATGCACGCATCTCAGGCGAAATGGTAAGCCACGTTGTATGTGGCACACTCATGGGTATGGGTTTTGATGTGGTAAATATTGGGTTGGCATCAACCCCAACCACCGAATTGGCTGTTAAAATGGAACACGCATGCGGTGGTATCATCATTACTGCAAGCCATAACCCACGTCAATGGAACGCCCTAAAGTTCTTAAACGAAAAGGGTGAGTTCCTTCCACCTGCCGAAGCATCAGAGGTAGTTCGCTTGGCCAATAGTTGCAACTTTGAGTTTGCCGACGTTGATAGCCTTGGTTGCTACACTAAGAACTTTAGCTACGACCAACGCCACATTGAACTCGTTAAAGAACTCGAACTCGTGGACATCGAAGCTATCCGTCGTGCCCACTTCACTGTGGCTATCGATACAGTAAACTCTGTTGGCGGTATCATCATCCCTAAACTCTTGGGTCAGTTAGGTGTTACCGAAGTTACAGGCCTTAACACTGAGCCTACAGGTAACTTTGCACACAACCCAGAACCACTAAAACAAAACCTTACAGAAATTCGCAACCTCTTGCGCAAAGGCCGTCATGACCTTGGTATAGTTGTAGACCCAGATGTAGACCGCTTGGCACTTGTATGCGAAGATGGCACCATGTTTGGCGAGGAAAACACACTCGTTGCTTGTGCCGACTACGTGTTACAACACACTCCTGGGCCAACAGTATCTAACCTATCTTCTACCCGCGGTTTGCGCGATGTAACTGAGAAATATGGCTGCAACTATACACCAGCAGCCGTAGGCGAGGTGAACGTTGTTACAAAGATGAAGGAAACAGGTGCTGTGATTGGTGGCGAAGGCAATGGCGGTGTTATCTATCCTGCAGCCCACTCTGGCCGCGACGCATTGGTAGGTATCGCCCTCATCCTTACTTACTTGGCAAAAACTGGTATGCGTGCCACAGAGTTGCGCGACTCGTTGCCTCAATACTACATTGCAAAGAACCGCATCGACCTTGACCCAACCACTGACATCTTTGCCATCCTACAAAAGGTTAAGGAACTCTACAAAGACGAGAAGGTTACAGACATCGACGGTGTGAAGATTGACTTTGCTGATAAATGGGTACACCTTCGTAAGAGCAACACAGAACCTATCATTCGTGTTTACTCAGAAGCACACACCATGGAAGAAGCTGATGCCCTTGGCAAACAAATCATGGATATCGTGTACAACATGATTAAGAAGTAAGAAGCAGCCCATATAGAACATATAGCTATTGAGATGCTATAAAAGAAAAAAAATGGCGAGTTAAGAAGTGATTCTATTACCTACAATTCGCCATTTTTTTGTTTTATAAACAGAATAATAAAAATACAAAAAGCAATATCTACACTCATGAACAAGAAAATGCTTTTACTCACCCCTGTGGTAATGGCTAATGTTGCTATGGCGCAACATCGCTACAACATCGTGTATATAATGACCGATGACCATACGGCACAAATGATGAGCTGCTATGACAATCGCTATGTCAAAACTCCTAACCTCGACCGCGTAGCAGCTGATGGTGTACGTTTCGTAAATTCGTACGTAGCCAATTCGCTTTCAGGTCCAAGTCGTGCATGTATGATTACAGGTAAACATTCGCACAAGAATGGATTTACGAACAACGAACACGGCATCTTTGATGGCTCGCAACAAACTATGCCTAAGCTTATGCGAAAGGCAGGCTACCAAACAGCCCTTATCGGCAAATGGCATCTTGTGAGCACACCTACTGGCTTTGACTACTACAACATTCTGCCTGCGCAGGGTGACTACTACAATCCAAACTTCATCAATATGGATGGTACCACCACACGCGAAAAAGGCTACGTAACCAATATTGTCACCGACAAGGCCATCGACTGGATGGAGCATAAACGCGATAAATCTAAACCTTTTATCCTTTTTATCCACCACAAGGCATGCCATCGTGATTGGTTACCAGAATTGAAATACTTGCACGAGTATGAGGATAAAACGTTTGCTCTGCCCTCTACTTTCTACGATGACTACAAAGGACGTCCTGCTGCTGCAGCACAAGAGATGGAGATTAAAAACAATGACCACATGGACATTGTGTACGACAACAAAATGTACTATCCTGGTGCTGACACACGTCTTACAGACACTTACCTCGCAATGATTGGTCGCCTCAATTCGAAAGATCGTGCTGAATACGACTACTTCTACGATTCGTTGGCAACCGACTTTAACAATCGTCATCTAACGGGCAAAGCATTGGCAGAGTTTAAGTATCAACGCTATATGCGCGACTATGCGAAAGTGCTTAAGTCGCTCGACGACAACGTGGGTCGCACACTCGACTACTTAAAGTCGGCAGGATTGCTCGACTCTACTCTTGTGGTATATACCTCAGACCAAGGTTTCTATATGGGCGAACATGGATGGTTTGACAAACGCTTTATGTATGAGGAATCGCTCAATACTCCTCTCGTAATGAGTTTGCCTAAGGGCCTCAAAGCTCATGGCGATATCAGCGAAATGGTGCAGAACATCGACTATGCTCCAACCTTCCTTGACATTGCAGGTGCAAAGATACCATCCGACATGGATGGTGTATCGCTCCTACCCTTGTTAGAGGGCAAGCATCCTAAGAACTGGCGCAAATCAATCTACTATCACTACTACGAATATCCTGCTGAACATAGCGTTAAGCGTCATTATGGTGTGCGTAGTTCGGATGGTTATAAACTCATCCACTTCTACAACGACATCAACGAGTGGGAACTATACGACCTCAACAAAGACCCTAACGAACTTCACAATATCTATGGTCAGAAGGGTACAGAGAAACTCACCAAGCGCCTTATGAACGAACTCATCAAACTACAAAAGCAATATGAGGACAAAGACGGCTTGAAGTTTAACAAGATGTAAAAAAGGCAATCATCTTTTAGATTGATATACTAAAAAAGCAGATACTCACGAACTTGGGTATCTGCTTTTTTAGTCATTAGCTATCTAAGAAATCTGCACAATAATATATATTGAGAGATGCAGTTTAATAGAGTAAGAAACCGTTTTATAACTTCTTTATCACTCTTGCAGGCACACCACCTACCATCGTGTTAGGTGGAACGTCCTTGGTGACAACGGCTCCTGCTGCAACTACCGCTCCATCGCCTATGGTAACACCTGCTATTATCGTGGCATCGGCTCCTATCCAGCAACCATCACCAATGATAATGGGACGGGCGAAAGTGCGCCAACGATATTCGCCAGTAGAGGAATTCCAATTGGGGGTGAGCCGCTCATGAAGGGGCGAAGGGTGCGACGCTGTATTGATTTGTACGCCTGGGGCAATAAGCACATCGTTGCCAATAATGATGGAGTTGCAGTCGTTGAGAATGCACCGATAGTTGATGCTTACGTTATTGCCTATATGTATGTTGTCGCCAAACCCCACAATAGTTCCATCGCCAACACTCACGTTAGTACCAACGCTGCCAAATAACTCTTTTATCATGGCATAACGATTGGAGCGATTGGCATATGATGATGAATTGTACCTCTGCATCCAATCGGTGGCACGCGCTTTGCGCTCTATAAAAATAGGGCTATGACAATCATATAACTCACCTGCCATGCACTTTTCTTGCTCGGTCATAACATGGTGATCACCGCGACAACCTCCTTGCTGAGATAGGATGTTTTGTAAAGCGGTTGCGTACTGACTTGCATTTTCAAACAATATGCCTTGCATGCCACACTTGCGAGCTGTCTCAACATTCTCTGCCCTATCGTCTGTGAAAACACATTCTGATGGAGTAAGATGGAAACGCTGACACAAACAATCGTAAATGGCAAGGTCGGGCTTTATGATATGCTCTTCAGAAGAGATTACAGCACCATCAAGCAATTGGAATATAGGGTACTGCCTCATCCGTATCATGCACCTTGTGACACCAATTGGTAAGTCCATATAAATGATATCCTTGCGCCTTTAGCTTTACAAGCAATGGGCGCATGCCTTTCATTTCGCCGATAACAAATTCTGTATAGCGATTGAGAAATATTTCTATCTCATCCTTATATTGCGGCATGGCTTGTTGCATTTCGGCAACAATCTGTTCAAGAGGTGAAAGTTCTAAATCGAATTGGTTGGTCCAATTACCTTCTTGCAATAAGCGATAAAAGTCTTCGGCTTGTTGATGAGTAGAAAATACTTGATCGAGTATGAAAAAGTAGTCATAATCTACAAGTACCTTACCAAAATCGAATATTAAATTCTTGATCATATTGCTTTAAAAGATAAAAAGCCATTACACTTTTCTCATCAAGTGTAATGACTTTATTTTTATATAAGGAGAATATTTGCGTATCCTTTAAAAGTTAGTTCTAAACAGAGTAGCTCTTATTTAGTTTACGCTTGCATCAAGTTCTGCACCAGCCTTGAACTTTACAACCTTCTTGGCTGCAATCTGGATTTTCTCTTTAGTAGCAGGATTGATGCCTTCGCGTGCAGGACGTTCGTTAACTGAGAAAGTACCGAAACCAATGAGAGCAACCTTGTCGCCTTCTTTTAATGCGCCTGATATAGCGTTGAGTACTGCATCGAGAGCTTTTTTAGAGTCTGCCTTAGTTAAGCCTTCTGCTGCAATAGCATTTACGAGATCTGTCTTATTCATATCTGTATGTATTTTTTTAATTATAAAATTATTGTTTGCTATCTAATTACCTTTATGGCAATAAAGGCTACATATCCTTGTATGTTTCCTAAAAATGCCACAATTATGTTGCAAATATAGACTATGTATGCAAAAGCGACAAACATTTCTATATGTTTTTTGCAATATAACTCTGAAAATCATTGTTTTGAGACTAAATAAGGGCATTTAAAGTGCTTTTTGGCTATAATGGGTCTTTATAAATAGACATTCGGAACATTGAATGTATAGATTAAAAATAGCCTCTAATAAATCGCCACAAGCAATTTATTAGAGACTATAACGAGGGGAAAAAACAATAATATACTTACATAACAGCTATCTTGGCAGCAACACTTTGTTTGCCATCAGCAGTAGCTATCACAATGAAGTATACACCTGGTGCAACGCGTTCGCCATTGGTGGTATGACAGAGATTCCATTGCCAAGAACCGCCTATAGAATTGCCACGTGCCACAAGTTGGCCACCTGTGCTAAGTACCTTAACCTCTGAACCAAGCGTAAGACCTGTGATGTTTACGCTACCCTTATACTCCACCTTTACGGGATTGGGATATACATGTACGTTGCTCTTTTCGAGCGTAGGTACCGCTGTAGTTACATCTGTTTTGTAACTACACAAGCCACAATCGGTAGCTATGAACATCTTGCCGCTTATAGAGTCAATAGCAATATCAAAAATGTTGTCGCTTAGGAGCGGAGTGTCTGCCGAAGTGAAGTGTTGCAAAACTTCACTACCATCCTCGTTTACAAGATAGATGCCTGCTCCCGTTGTACCAATCCATTTGCGATTGCCTGCATCTACGGCTATTGCCGACACTTCTGTGCCTGTTAGCAAGTAGTCAGCATAGTTTGTTCCGTCGTTGCGTGGCACCTTGGGCTGGTATATATTAAAGCTTGAAGAGAACCATTCGTCGGGGTCAGTAATTGCATACACACCCGATGTACAGCCTATCCAAATCTGTCCATTGCGGTCTTCGACCATGGTTTTGAGCCCTTCGAGCGAGCAAGACGTACCATCTTCGTTGGTGGCAGAAGTGCGAAGATAACCTTTGTCATCACGGTCGTTAGTGATTGTTCCGTTATAGTCGAGCCCAGCTAATCCGCTTGAATTGCCATCGGCAGAGAGGCGGATATTGCACCAAAGGCGTCCCTTATGATCGAACATAATCTTCTCTGCACGTGTGTACTCATCGAGTGCAGCAAAACGCACGCGTTTCCACGAGCCATCTGTACGGATAACAGTAAGCAATGTGTCATTGTAGTTTGCTGTCATCCATAGATTGCCTTCGTTATCGTAGGTGCATCCGCCCACACGCACATAGTTATTGCGCGAAGCTGTACCCACAACCGTAGGATACTGCAAAGGCGAGTTATCGGTGTTGTAAAGTTTTACAAATTTATCATCCTTATACTCATATAGACCTTCGCCATAACTTGCTACCATGACGTGGTTAGGATCGCGAGGGTCTACAGCTACATGGTTTAGATTTACGAATAACTGCCCTTGGCGTCCATCTTTACTGGGCACAGATATGGCATTATCTTCGTCCATATCACTCCATTTACTGCCATCATAATAGCCCACAAAACCATCGTGTGAGTAGTCGTCAAACTCTCCACCTGTTACAAACAAGCGTCCGTTGTTTATTAGCAAACTATAACTACCTACATGACGTGGACCTATTTTGCCTATAGTCTCGACAGATGATAGTGAAGAACCATCCGAAGAGAATTTGTAAGATTTTAGTCCATTATAGGCAAGTGCCATGTAGAGAGTGCCATCAGTAGTACGCGCAATCGCATTGGGCAAGAGGCTGGTGTTGCTCAACACATGTTCGGTAACATCGGGATTGCTGGTGTTGATAGTTACCACCACATTTTGATTAGAGAACTGCACATATTTGCCATTGGCACTACCATTTTCTACCACAGGCCAACCATGCACCTTGTTTGTTGATATGGTGTTATCATCGTTGGTTATCATACGCCAAATACCTGCCATGCCCGAATTAGACAATGCTGCACGATATGGAACTATAAGGTAAGCGCCAATGTTGCTACCCACAAAACGACTTACATATATACCAGATGCAGCTACCTTCCATTGCGAAATGTCGTATAGATTGCCATAAAGTGCACCACTCATTATGCTATTATTAAAAGAGGCATATATGCGCTTGCCTACAACAATAGCATCGTCTACATTTGTTCCTAATTGATAGTAGCCACGAATAGTTTGCTGCTTTAGGTTGAGCAATATAACTCCATCAGTTGTACTAACACATGCCCAATCTCCAGATACATTGAGATTGTTGATTTTAACCTGGCTTTCGGTGTATTTCTTTATCTGTGGTATATTAACAACTTCGAATGTAGCAGTAGATACATCACCATTTTGAGGATAGATAAGGTCGATATTGTTGTTATCATATAATGCCACAAGACACTTTTGTGTGTCAGACCATGCTATTTGCGTTATGGTATTGTCTGACAGTCCGTAGCTTAATCTATCTATGGTATAAACTGTTTGGTCTTCTGCATCATAAATTAAAAGATTGCCACTAAAAAGAGCATATACTACATTGCCAACAGCCACCGACTGTGTGGCATTATGGAATGAAGGATAGAACTCCCACTTTGATGCTGACGCTGAAGTCTGCGCATTTAATGGAATTATGAATGTGGCATTAAGCAGCAGAAAAAATATAAAAAAGAGTTTTTTCATACGTCGATATATGTTTTTGAAGCTATTAATTTTATTATTCTGTCTCTTTTAGATAGGCTGCTAACTTTGCCACTGCACGGGCACGATGCGATATGGTATTTTTAACCTCTACACCAAGTTCCGCAAATGTTTTTCCCATTTGTTCGGGTATAAATATAGGGTCGTATCCAAAGCCCTCGGTACCACGTTTTTCGGTAGCAATCTCTCCACGCACAATGCCTTCAAATAAATGCTCTTCACCATTGAGAATAAGTGCTATAACAGTGCGAAACTGTGCAGAGCGGTCGGTTTGGTTGCTTAAGGCTGCAAGTAGCTTTTGGGTGTTTGCCTCTGGGTCGTGACGATCGGGATAGGCATATCGAGCTGTATGTACGCCTGGGGCGCCATTAAGAGCTGTAACTTCAAGACCTGTATCGTCGGCAAAGCAATCGAAACCATAACGTTCTTTTACCCATCGCGCTTTAATGAGTGCATTACCTTGCAACGTATCAGCAGTTTCGGGAATGTCGTCATGGCAATCAATATCTGACAACGAGAGTATCTGCATTTTATCACCAAAGATGGCACGTATTTCTGATAGCTTATGTGCGTTATTTGTAGCAAAAACAATTTTCATAGAATATCATCAAATAAAAAGAAGTGAAAAGCAAAACATTGGAAGTGATGATTTACTTTTCACTTTAGAGTAATATAATTAAAATGTAATATTTTTATTCTTCTTTCTTAGCTTTCACTTTGATACGATCAAAGCCCTCACCAAACACACCAATAACCTTTGATTGCGATACAAAAGCATTGGGGTCAATGCTTTGGATAATGCGGAAAATATTGGTACTCTCGCGTTTTTTTGCCAATACCACCAATACTTTACGCTCTTGTTTGGTGTACCAACCTTGCCCATCAAGCACTGTTACACCACGATGGGTAGCACTGATTGCTGCTGCAATGGCATCATACTCGCGCGAGAAGATAAGGAACTGTACTGATTGGCGTCCACGATCTACTACATAGTCGAGCATGAGGTTTACAATGATAAGTGTGCAATAGCCATAAAGCAGTTTGTCTACATCACCATCAGGAAGGAAGAATGCCGAAGTAATAATGATAATGTCGCAAAGCATCATCATTTGTCCGAGCGTCACATCTTTATACTTATTAATGATAGAAGCTATAATATCTGTGCCTCCCGTTGAACCATTGTGGAGGAATACAAAGCCAATACCGACACCCTCAATAGCCGCACCAAGAATACACGACATAAAAGCATTGCCTTGAACCACTTGTGGCAAATGGCTATGCGGATTGACAAAGGGGAACATGTCGGGGCGTGTTTGCCCAAGATATATCATCACCTCTTGCGACAAGCCCAAAAGGAACGAAAGCATAAACACGGCATAGATGGTTTTTAAACAAAAACGCCACCCTAACACTTTTACTGCTACTACCAACAAGATAATGTTTACAGCAAAGAATGTGTACTGCACAGGGAAGCCAGTGGCATAAAAAATCACTGCACCAGCACCAGCAAGACCACCTGTGGTGATTTCGTAAGGCAACTGAAAGCAAGTAAAACCGAGCGCATACATAATCAAACCAATGGTGATGACTACATAGTCGCGCACGTCTTGCGCCATGGATGTTTTAAATTTTGTTACCATGAATAAGGTTGTTAGGGAAAAGACAAACCATGCGCAAGAGACTCTTTACAGGTGAGTCTCCTACGCAGGGAAAGTTGCTTTATTTGATTACAATATTTACAATTCTACCAGGAACAACAATTACCTTTACAACTGTTTTGCCCTCAAGATACTTCTGAGCAGCCTCAGAGGCAAGAGCTACCTCTTGTATGCTCTCCTTTGTTGCATCTGCAGGGAACGTGAGTGTAAAGCGTGTTTTACCATTGAATGATACAGACAATGTTTGCGTATCTTCCTTTAGATATTTTTCGTCATAACTTGGCCATTGAGCATCACACACCGTGGTTGTATGTCCAAGTGCATGCCATAGCTCTTCAGCCATATGAGGCGCAAATGGAGACAACAATGTTACAAGGGTTTCGAGCACTTGACGGCTATGACACTTCTGCTGTGCCAACTCACCTACAGCAATCATAAAGGCTGGAATAGAAGTGTTGTAAGAGAATACCTCAATATCCTCTGTTACCTTTTTGATGAGTTTGTGCAGCGTCTTCAAATTATCCTTAGTTGGCTCATCGTCTGTAACAGCCCAATCGCCACAACCAGGATAGAATAGCAACCACATCTTACGCAAGAAACGGAAGCAACCATCAATACCATTAGAGTCCCAAGGCTTGCTCTGATTAATAGGACCAAGGAACATTTCGTAAAGTCGTAAGGTGTCGGCACCATACTTTTCTACAATCATGTCGGGATTGACAACATTGTACATTGACTTAGACATCTTCTCGATGGCCCAACCACAAACGTACTTGCCATCTTCAAGTACAAACTCTGCAGTTTCGTATTCAGGGCGCCAATGTTTGAATGCCTCAACATCAAGCACATCATTGTGTACGATATTTACGTCTACATGGATAGGAGTAGTATCATACTTATCCTTCAATCCAAGAGACACAAAGGTGTTTGTGTCTTTGATACGATATACAAAGTTTGAACGACCCTGTATCATACCCTGATTAACAAGCTTTTGGAATGGCTCATCCTTGCATGATACGCCTAAGTCGTAAAGGAACTTATCCCAGAAACGGCTATAAATAAGGTGTCCTGTAGCATGTTCAGAGCCACCAATATACAAGTCTACGTTTTGCCAATAGTTATCAGCTTCTTTGCTAACGATTGCTTCGTTATTTGAAGGGTCCATATAGCGAAGGTAGTAAGCAGAAGAACCAGCAAAACCTGGCATTGTAGAAAGTTCTATAGGGAATATAGTCTTATTGTCAATCTTGCTATTATCTGTGATGCATTTATTTGCCTCATCCCATGCCCAACGAGTAGCATTGCCAAGAGGTGGTTCACCAGTTTCGGTAGGTAAGAACTTTGTAACTTCGGGCAATTCAAGTGGTAAACACTCCGAAGGTATCATCTGTGGCATACCATCTTTGTAATAGACAGGGAATGGTTCACCCCAATAGCGTTGGCGTGAGAAGATAGCATCACGCAAGCGGAAGTTTACCTTTACGCGTCCAAGGTGGTTCTCTGTAACAAACTTTTTTGTTGCAGCAATAGCTTCTTTGACTGTTAGTCCGTTTAGGCTAAAGTCTTTAAGACTATGTTTGCCCTGCGCTGGAGAGTTCTGCACAATGCCTTCTTTAGCATCAAAACTCTCTTCGCTAACATCAGCTCCTTCAATCAGAGGTATAATGGGCAAGTTAAAATGGCGAGCAAAAGCATAGTCGCGAGAGTCGTGAGCTGGCACAGCCATGATTGCACCAGTTCCGTAACCAGCCAACACATAGTCGCTCACCCAAACAGGTATTTCGTCGCCAGTAAAAGGATTAATGGCATACGAACCAGTGAATACGCCTGTTACTCGGCGATCTGCAATACGTTCACGTTCTGTACGTTTTTTTGTTGCTTCTAAGTAAGCGTCTACATCAGCCTTTTGTGCGGCTGTTGTGAGTTGCTGAACCAATTCGCTCTCAGGTGCAAGCACCATAAATGTTACACCGAAGATAGTATCTGCACGAGTAGTAAAGATAGTAAACTTAACATCGCTATCCTTTACAGAGAATTGCATTTCAGTACCTTCTGAACGTCCTATCCAATTGCGCTGTGTTTCTTTAAGGGAGTCAGTCCAATCTATCTTATCAAGGCCATCAAGCAAACGTTGAGCGTATGCCGACACGCGCAAGCACCATTGCTTCATTTTCTTCTGAACAACGGGATAGCCACCACGTTCACTCACGCCGTCTACCACCTCGTCATTTGCCAACACTGTGCCCAACTTAGGACACCAGTTTACCATAGTTTCGCCAAGATAAGCAATGCGGTAGTTCATCAACACTTGTTGTTTTTCTACACTGCTCATAGCCTTCCACTCTTCTGCAGAGAAGTGTAGTTCTTCGCTTTGTGCCAAACTTTCCGTGCCTTCAGTACCTTTCTCTTCAAAATGTTTCACCAATTCGCTGATAGGCAAAGCCTTTTCGCACTTGCGGCAATAAAAGTGGTTAAACATTTGCTGAAAAGCCCACTGAGTCCAATGATAATATTTTGGGTCGCACGTACGCACCTCTCTGTCCCAATCAAACGAGAAACCAATTTTATCAAGTTGTTCGCGATAGCGTTTGATATTAGTTTCTGTAGTAATAGCAGGATGCTGACCCGTTTGTATTGCATATTGTTCTGCAGGAAGTCCGTATGCATCATAACCCATAGGATTGAGCACATTAAAGCCACATTGACGCTTATAACGTGCATAAATATCCGAAGCAATGTATCCAAGTGGGTGACCTACATGCAAGCCAGCGCCAGATGGATAAGGGAACATATTAAGAACATAAAATTTCTTTTTGTTCTCATCTATCTCCACGTGGTATGTTTTCTCTGTGGCCCATGTCTTTTGCCACTTTTGTTCAATTTCTCTGAAATTATATTCCATTCTTAGAGTTATATTGTTTATTTAGGTGCAAAGTTAGTGCAAACCGAACGTACTAAAAACAAAAAGAGAAACTTTTTGCTTTTAGTACTGAGGTGCAGCCTAACTTCGTATAACAAAGTTA
>ERZ808240.2105-NODE-2105-length-22767-cov-7.011228_pt1 | contig 22767 bp, 20 predicted proteins | sample MGYA00521084_ERZ808240 | MGnify/ENA primary metagenome ERZ808240 (study PRJEB31516, sample SAMN03275571) | gut metagenome | biome: mammalia-associated habitat; material: feces | host: Papio cynocephalus | place: Kenya | collected 2012-08-06 ...
TATGCGCGTCCCTATCAAGCAGATAAGCGCAAACTCATTCAAATAGGAGTTACTTTCTCCTCAAAGACTGGTACGATAGAGGAATGGGAAACAAAAGAAAAATCAGAACGTTAAGTACAAATATAGAATGAAAATGCTTTCAGTAATAAAATATCAGTTGTTGCTTGTTTTAGCCTTATGTTCATCTTCATTGTTTGCTCAACAACGGAGTGAAAGCGAGGCACAACAAGTAGCTTCGCAATGGTTTGCTGCGCATGCTCCAGCCCACAAAATAATGTCTGTAAAAAACATTGCCAAAAGCATGAAACAAGCTGACTACCGAGCTGCATGGTGCTTTAAGCAAGGAAAAAATTTTGTGCTTGTTGGAAAAAACAAAGAGCAGCCTTCTATATTAGGCTATGGCAATGTAAATCGAGAGAATATGCCCGATATGTTGCAAAAGATGCTTTCTTTTAGCCCCATCAATGTGCAACACTATCCGCTTGATGGTGCCAAATGGAAGCCCGTAGCACCATTGCTTACCACCTTACACTATTTTGGCTCGCCCTACAACGATCTTTGTCCTTACTATACAGACGACAATGGTGTTACCTCAAAAGAGCGTTGCGTGGCAGGCTGTGTAGCTATTGCTATGGAGCAGATATTGGCTTATTACAAACGCATCTATACCTTGCAAGACACGCTAAAAGGATGGACTACTCCCCACTATACGATAGCCGACATACTGCCTGGTGAAACTGTTGATGCACGTCTTATTCGTGACTCTTACAAGGACGGACTTGCCACAAAGGATGAGCGCGAAGCCGCAGCCAAACTGATGTACTACTTGGGTGTAGCCTCAAAGATGCAATGGGGACTCTCTGCCAGTGGAACGAATACTTGGCGATTGGTTGAGCCTTTAAAAAAGGCTTTCGGACTTCAGTATGTTCATCATCTTGACAGTTATCAATACGCTCCAGTTGCCTATTGGAACTTCTTGGCAAACGAGATTGCCGAAGGTCGCCCCGTATATTATGCTGGCAGTGCTATGAACCTTGAAGGGCATGCCATTGTGCTTGATGGCATTGACGAAGCAGGTATGTTCCACATCAATTGGGGATTTGCAGGCGACTATGATGGCTATTTCCGCCTTGATGTGCTCTCGCTCAGAGAACCTGAAAACGAGCATAAAGAATTTAATGAAAATGGTTTTTTCTGCAATCAAGAGGCCTTGGTTGTATGTCCCGACGAGGTGGCATGCTTGCCTCCCGACACCCTTCAGCGTACGGGACGAGAGGTTCGTATCGACTCGCTTTGGTGCATTGACGAACCATCAACACAGTGTGCAACACGCGTTAAAATGATTATTCGCAACACTTCAGACCAATGTATTACCACCCCTTTTGCTCTGCTACAAAATGCCCCAACCGACACTGCTGCCATGCAACAAGCACAGTGGTTGGCATTTACGGGGCGTACGCTCATGCCCAACGAGAGCGACACATTGCTCATCCATACCCAATTTGCTAATAGCGGCGAAAGCATCTTGTCGGTAACGCCCGATGGGGTACAAACGCTCTATGCCATTAAGTGCAATGTTAGTGACGAAGGTACAAAAGATATACAAGAGTCTGATGATATACACTTTAATGTTGTAGACCATACCACCCTCAACATTTGTCAGCCGCTTGCTAATAGTGCCAATTGTCGTGCAGCACAAAACTATCTGTTCGACCTCACCGACGAGACTACGCAAACCAATGCCCACAAAACGGCACGCGTATATCTCGATGCTGGGGCCGACACCATCGTAAGCATGCAGTTCTCGCAATTGGTTCCTGGCCGCACCTACACCTATCGGTTGCGACGCAATTGGCCCGTAGTGATTGAAAAGAAGTTTACGATGCCTACAGCCGACGCTATTGTAAATACAAAGTGCAATCAGTCCAACGCTTCAACCCATTACTTCGATGTTGATGGTAAGCGATACCTCTGTATGCCAACCAACCACAATGGCGTGATAATAGAAAAAACTGATAATAACATTCATAAAAAAATAACTCATAAATAACGCACAAAAAACTCATTGACCCACCATTATGTTGAAGAAAATACACATTGAAACTCTCCTTATAAGCAACACCGAAAACGGCGAAGACATCATCCGCACCCAAAGCACGGGGGGATGCCTAATAGAGGAAACTGGCATTATGTTGCGCTATGCCGAAAAGCAAAACAACGGCACCGCTACCCTGTTGCTTACAGAAGATTTAGCCGACTTAAAGCGACATGGAAGCACCGAGGCTCGCATGACCTTTGTGAGCGGAAAACTCATTCCTTGTACTTATAAAACCGCCAATGGAATGCTCGACTTTAGCCTTTACACACATCAGCAAAGCTTTGACATTGATGCCACGGGCGGTTGCTTTAAAGCCCAATACTCTATGCTTGCAGCAGGCAAACAAGTGGCAGACAACGTGCTCACCGTAAAGTGGACGTTTGATGAGTAGGCGTTCAATATAAGTAGGCACTCAATATTAATTGATATGCCTTAGTACATTGTTTCAGTCATAAACCAAGGCTTCAGACAAAATCAATGCACAAATTCATGCCAATTAATTTTGAACACATAGTTACAAAAAAACATTAATTCGGAACCAATGAAAACAATGCTTAATCTATCATTCTTGCACAACAAACGCATCAAAACTCTGTTGCTAAGTGCCGTAGTAATAGTAGGTATAGGCATTTGTGCAATTGTTTTGGCCATTAAAAAGCCATTTGTAAACGACTTTGAAATTGTTGATCAGTTGGGCGGAAACCTTTTTCCATCGGCCATACTATCGGTTGCAACCACCGACGCACAAGTAATTAAGCCCATGGACGGCACCTATGTGGGTAACCCAAAATCGTGTATTGCCATAAAAATGCATAGCCGCAAAAAGGGCGAGGTGGTGCGTATTGATTTGGCCGAGACCCCATTCTATGCCCGCTCAATCAGCACTTTTGTGTTGCCACAAAAGAATGTAGACTACATTATCTACCCCGACATACTATGGCGATATGATGCTTTGCGCGACAACGAGCAAGCCGAACCCATAAGCGTAGTGGCCAATGTTGAGGCCGACGGTAAAGACTTTGGGCAGAAGGTGCGCACCTTTTCAGTGCGTAGCATCAACGAGTGCTTGCTTGGCTACAACAAGCAGCTTGCCAATGGAAAAATGCGCTACGTGAGCACCCGTCTTTTCTTTGCAGCCTACGTAAACGAGGAAAATCCGCTCATTGACAAAATACTTCGTGAAGCCCTCAATACCAAAATTATCCGCCGCTTTTTAGGCTATCAAGGTTCAGAAGAGATGGTCGATAAGCAGGTTTATGCCCTTTGGTATGTGCTGCAAAAGCGCAATTTTCGCTATAGTTCAGTGTCGTATTCAAGCCTATCGAGCAATGTGGTTTATGCCCAACGGGTGCGTACTTTTGAGGATGCACTCAACTCTTCACAAATCAACTGCGTAGATGGTAGTGTGCTCTTTGCTTCGCTCTTGCGTGCCATAAACATTACGCCTGTATTGGTACAAATGCCAGGCCACATGTTTGTGGGTTTCTACACCAGTAAAAGCAAAAAGAACCTAACTTTTCTCGAAACCACAATGATTGGTGATGTAGACCTTGATGACTATTTTCCCGACGAAAAGTTAGACTCTACACGCACCACAAAGTCGCAAGCCGAAATGTCGCGGCTCACTTTTGAAAAATCAAAAGAATATGCCATGAAAGAGTATGCCAGAATGAAAGATAAAGTGCAAGCCAACAAGCCTGGCTATATGTTTGTTGAGATAAATAAAGGCGTTAGACGCAGCGTGCAAAGTATTGGAAAATAAAAGGATAAAGCATTTTTTATAAGAATTATTTTTGTACTTCACTCCTCTTACAGTAATTTTGCACATTAATTGACACAAAGATATAGTGTCCACTCGCATATAGCGCAGCAATAAGCATGCAGCGTGTGGTAACTATTAAGTCCACAGATTTTTTTAAAACGTTTATGAACCTCATAGTAGACATTGGCAATTCATCAGCAAAGGTAGCCGTATTTAATAAAAATGAGATGCTGATGCGCAAACGGCTTGGGGCTGACATGATAAACGACCTTGCTACAATCGTCGGCGAATATGATGTCAAAGCCTGTGCCTTCTCTTCTGTGGGCAGCCCATCCGACGAAGCGGTAAGCGCCATCCGACGCCTCGTTTCAAACACATTATACGTTAAAGGCGATACGCCCACACCCCTTATTTGCGACTATCGCACCCCACACACCTTAGGAAGCGATCGCTTGGCAGCAGCCGTTGGAGCGGCTCATTGCTATCCACAATGCGACCTCCTTATCATCGATGCAGGCACATGTATTACCTACGACTATGTGAGTGCCGATGGACATTACCTTGGTGGCAATATATCGCCAGGATTGGGTATGCGCTTGCGAGCCTTGCATGAGCAAACAGCCCGACTGCCGCTTGTAAACGTTGGCAATGCCGAAATACAACCTTATGGAAAAGACACGCCTTCGGCCATTCAAAATGGTGTGTTGCGCGGGATGGATTACGAAATTATAGGTTATCTGCACGCCATGTTACGCCAGCATCCAGCAGCTCGCATATTCCTAACGGGCGGAAATGGCTATCGCTTTGCACAAGAATTTGAAGTAGAACGCAACGATGCTCTTGTCGAAATAGGGCTCAACTGCATATTACAGTATCAAGAAATATAAATGACAACAATCCACAAATATTTGGCTACTGCTGCATTGGCAGCATTGTCTTTAAGTGCCGTGGCGCAAACCAACGGAAGCAATTCGCCCTATTCGCGCTATGGTTTTGGTTTATTGGGCGATGGCGGAAATGCCTTTAACAAGGGTATGAGCGGTACCGCCTATGGTATGCGTAGCGGCAAGGAACTCAACACCAAAAATCCAGCGTCGTATGCAGCAATCGACTCGCTTACCTTCTTGTTCGACCTTGGATTATCGTTGCAGAATGGCAACTTCTCGCAAAATGGTCGTAGCACCAATGCCCACAACACGTCAATTGACTACATTACGGCTGGTTTCAGAATGGCTCCCCGCTTGGGCATGACCTTAGGACTTGTGCCTTATAGCACAATAGGCTATAACACAAGCAACGAAACAACCTCAAAGAGCGAAGATGGTCTGTCGCAAATTACACGTACCAACACCTTTGCCGGTGACGGCGGACTGCACGAGGCATACGTTGGTGTGGGTTGGGCTATAGTTAAACCACTCTCAGTTGGTTTCAATGCCGGTTATCTGTGGGGCGACCTCGAACATTCGTCTACAATGGAGGTGTCGGGCACCACAGCAAGTTCGTCTAATGTGCCGACAACAAAAACCACATATAGTGCCGACATACGTACCTATAAAGTTGATTTTGGTTTGCAATACGAGCAACAAATCAACAAGAAAAACAAACTCACCTTGGGCTTTGTTTATGGTTTGGGCCACAAGGTGAACCGCACTGCTCACTACTACAATCAGCGCATACAGTCGAGCACAGTGCTTAGTGGCGACACGCTACGTTGTGCCAATGCCTTTCAACTGCCCCATACGTTTGGTGTAGGTCTGACGTGGACGCTACGCAATTCATTGCGCGTTGGTGCCGACTACACCCTACAAAAATGGGCCGATGTAAAATATCCTGAGGTAGTTACAAAACTCGATAAGTCGCTCGACTATGTAAGCACAAAAGGTGCATTCTCTGATATGCATAAGGTGAGTGTTGGTGCAGAATATGTGCCCAATCCCGACGGCCTACGTTGGCGACAAAGGGTACGCTATCGTGCCGGCTTCTCTTATGCAACGTCGTACACAAAGATTGATAGCAACAATGGCCCTAAGGACTTTCAAGCCAGTTTGGGCTTTGCTTTCCCCATCGTAAACGTTTACAACAACCGCACCTATCTCAACTTCTCTGTTCAATACGAACACGTTAAGCCACAATTGGCAAGCATGATAAAAGAGAACTACATACGTTTTTGCATAGGCTTGTCGTTTAGCGAACGTTGGTTTATGAAGTGGAAAGCTGAGTAAGCAAATAGCCCACTTAAGAAAAATGAAAGGTAAGTATCAACACACACGAGCATGGCACAGATGGATGGTCTATCCGTTTTTGTTTCTGCTCCTTGCAAGTCCCGTGGCATGCTCAAACGATGCACCTCCAGTAGGAAATACCGTGGTAGGGCGCGACTCCTTGCCTGTAATGGTTACGCGCGGTGTGTCTAAAATCATCACCGACTCAGGCATTGTTCGTTACAAGATAATCACCGAAGAATGGCGCATTTACGACAAAACCACGCCACCCCGATGGGAGTTTCCAAAGGGATTATTCCTTGAACGCTACGACAACAAGTTTAAGGTAGACCTCCGGTTTACAGCCGATAGTGCATGGCTTTACGACCAAAACTTGTGGAAGTTGCGTGGGCACGTGTTGCTCGACGATAAAACCTCGCAAAGCAAACTGCGCACGCAAGAGTTGTATTGGAACATGCGTACGGGCGAAATGTCGTCGAACGTACACACCTACCTCAAACAACCCCAACAAGAGATTGAGGGTAACTGGTTTAGAGCCACAATGCAAAACGGACATGCCACCCAATACCACGTTAAGCAATCAAGCGGATTTATGCCAATGGGCGATATAGGTGGTGCTCCAGCAACACCAGTTCAAGCGCAGTCAGGTGCTACAAGCAAGGACACTGCTACTGCCCAACCACAACACGAAGCCCCTATAAGCCGACCCAAAAGTTTCGATAAAAGTAGATAAAAGCTCCTTTAAAAATAATATGTCAAAGGGCAGAATTACCTTATGCATTGTTTTTGCAACATTGCGTAGGTGGTTCTGCCCTTTGATGTTGATGTGCATACATACTGAATATCAGCTATTTTATAGTTATCTTGTGTATGCTCGTTCCCTTATCATTGTGGTATAATTGCGTAATGATGCGAATGATTGTTTGCTCATTACGGTCGTGATGAGCATTCATTACGACCGTAACGAGCATTCATTACGGTCGAGATGAGCATTCATTACGGTCGAGATGAACCAACTATAATGCGCTTTTTTACACAACAATATTACAATTCTTACGCAATTAGCATGCGTAAGCTTAAAGAGGGCGATAACGTAAAATTGGTGCCTTATTTACAATGCATTCGCATGTTTTTATTACCTTTGCATACATAAATACTAAAAACAATATAACGATGAACGTTTTAGATCTTAGCGAACAAGAAATACAACGCCGCAATTCGCTCGAAGAATTGCGCAATATGGGCATTGATCCATATCCTGCAGCCGAATATCACGTAAATGCATATAGCGACGATATAAAGGAGAATTTTAAAGAAGACGAAAAGCGCGAAGTATGTATTGCTGGTCGTCTGATGACACGCCGCGTAATGGGCAAGGCAAGTTTTGCCGAACTGATGGACTCTAAAGGCCGAATTCAGGTGTATATCACACGCGATGACATCTGCCCAGGCGAAGATAAAACGCTCTACAACACTATATTTAAAAAACTACTCGACCTTGGCGACTTTGTTGGCGTAAAGGGCTTTGTGTTCCGCACACAGACGGGCGAAATCTCAGTTCATGCACAAGAGTTGGTGCTCTTATCGAAGAGCCTCAAGCCACTCCCCGTGGTGAAAGAAAAAGATGGTGTGACCTACGATGCATTCAACGATCCCGAGCTTCGTTATCGCCAACGCTACGTAGACCTTTTGGTTAATCCTGGCGTGAAGGACATATTCCTAAAGCGCACCAAGATTATCAAAACCATGCGTGAGTACTTTGACGAGGCAGGTTACACCGAGGTTGAAACACCAATATTGCAGTCAATCCCAGGTGGTGCAAGTGCCCGTCCGTTCATCACTCACCACAACTCACTCGACATTGACCTTTATCTTCGCATCGCAACCGAGCTATATCTGAAGCGCTTGATAGTAGGTGGTTTTGAAGGCGTTTACGAAATAGGTAAAAACTTCCGTAACGAAGGTATGGACCGCACGCACAATCCAGAGTTTACGTGTATGGAGCTCTATGTGCAGTATAAGGACTATAACTGGATGATGTCGTTCACAGAGAAACTACTCGAACGCATCTGCATAGCCGTAAATGGTTGCACAGAAAGTGTAATCGACGGCAAAACCGTAAGCTTTAAGGCTCCATTCCGCCGTTTGCCTATACTCGAGGCCATTAAAGAGAAAACTGGTTACGACCTTGATGGTAAGAGCGAAGACGAAATACGCGATATTTGCAAAAAGCTTAACATGGAGATTGACGACACCATGGGTAAGGGCAAACTCATTGACGAAATTTTCGGCGAGTTTTGCGAAGGCACATATATCCAACCAACCTTCATCACCGACTATCCCATTGAAATGTCGCCACTCACCAAAAAGCATCGTTCTAACCCCAACCTCACAGAACGCTTTGAGTTGATGGTAAATGGTAAGGAGTTGGCCAATGCTTACTCCGAGCTAAACGACCCTATCGACCAAGAAGAACGCTTCCAAGAGCAGTTGCGCTTGTCTGAAAAGGGCGACGATGAAGCCATGTTTATCGACCAAGACTTTTTGCGTGCATTACAGTATGGCATGCCTCCAACCTCGGGTATTGGCATTGGCATTGACCGTTTGGTAATGCTTATGACTGGCCAAACTCAAATACAAGAGGTACTGTTCTTCCCACAAATGCGCCCCGAAAAGAAAGCTCCACGCGACAAGGCCGACAAATATGTGGCTGCTGGTATAGCCGAAGAACTCGTGCCCATTTTACAAAAGGTGGGTTACTATCTTGTGAGCGACTTGAAGGACGTGAAGGCACAGAAAATTCAACAACAGATTGGCGAAATCATTAAGAAGTATAAACTCGATATAGCCAAACCAAGTGTGCAAGATATTGAGGCTTGGAATATCTGATAAGTAGGTGAACATCTGCTTGCTAAAAACGGGCAGATGCTCACACTTTCCGTAGATGTGTAAACATAACTATCATATATGTACGACTTAGGAAACATAGCAGTGATGGGTAGTGGCAGTTGGGCCACTGCTATCGCCAAGATGCTACTTGAAAAAGTGGAGCATCTGCATTGGTATATACGCCGACAAGATGCTATCGACGACTTCGTACGTATGGAACACAACCCCTCTTACCTAACGAGTGTGCATTTCGACACCTCGCGCATCACTTTCTCAACCGATATCAATGAGATAGTGAAAAACTGCCGAACGTTGGTATTTGTCACTCCGTCGCCCTATCTTAAAAACCATTTACGAAAGCTAAAGGTTAAGTTGCACGACAAGTTTATCATTACTGCTATCAAAGGCATTGTGCCCGATGAAAACCTTGTATGCTCTGAGTTTTTCAGACAAATATACAATGTGCCCGACGAGAACCTTGCGGTGTTGGGCGGTCCAAGTCATGCAGAGGAAGTGGCGCTCGGACGCTTAACTTACCTAACCGTGGGATGCTCAGACAGTGCAAAAGCCACGGCTTTTGCCGAAACAATGGCTTCGAGCTACGTAAAAACTAAAACGGCAGCCGATGTGATAGGAATAGAGTATGCCTCGGTTTTAAAAAACGTTTATGCCATAGCAGCAGGCATTTGCAATGGGTTGAAGTATGGCGACAACTTTCAGAGTGTACTCATGTCGAATGCTGTACAAGAGATGAACCGTTTTTTGCGTGCCGTCTATCCCATCGACCGCTGTGTGTACGACAGTGTTTACTTAGGCGACCTTTTGGTGACGGGATATTCAAACTTCTCGCGCAACCGCATATTCGGCACAATGATAGGTAAGGGATATAGTGTAAAATCGGCGCAAATAGAGATGGAGATGATAGCCGAAGGGTATTATGGCACCAAATGTATGAAAGACATTAACAAACACTATCATGTAAATATGCCTATACTTGATGCTGTATACAACATCCTTTACGAGCGTATCTCGCCCACAATCGAAATAAAGTTGCTCACCGACTCGTTTAGATAAACAGCGGTGAAGAAAACTCATATCAAATAGCTTTAGGAATTAGGAGTTAGTCACCATTAACTCTTAATTCCTATTTTTTAAATTAAGCTCTCATGACCTTTAGTATAAAACGCTATACAGCCAACGATAAAGAACTATGGAATGACTTTTTGACGAGTTCAAAAAATGCCACTTTCTTGTTACACCGCAACTATATGGACTATCATAGCGACAGATTTGCCGATTACTCGTTGATGGTGTATAAGGACAATAAACTTTATGCGTTGCTGCCAGCAAACCAAGCAAACAACACGTTTTATTCGCACCAGGGACTAACCTATGGTGGCTTGGTAACCAACTCAAAAGCCACTGCCGACGATGTGTGTCAAGTGTTTGTAACACTTAATAACTATCTGCAGCAGCAAGGTTTTCGAAAGGTGGTTTACAAAGCCATTCCGTGGATATATCAGCAGTTGCCTGCCGAAGAAGACCTTTATGCCATAGTCAAAGAATGCCATGCACACCTGTCTGTGCGCAACATATCGTCTGTTATCAATATGCACAATCCCCTAAAATGGAGGCGCATACGCTCTTGTGGAGCCAACAAAGCCGAACTTAGTGGCATCGTGTCGGAAGAGAGTGAAGACTTTGCTACATTTTGGCAAATACTGCAAGACAACCTCATGACCACCTATCAAGCCAAACCCGTTCATACGCTCAAAGAGATATTATTACTCAAGTCCAGATTTCCCAATCAAATAAGGCTTTACGTAGCAAAGAAAAACGAAATCATGCTGGGAGGAACCTTGCTCTACGTAACCCCGCAAGTGGTGCATGTGCAATATATATCCGCGTCGCCAGAGGGCAAACACGAGCATGCTTTAGACGCTTTGTTTAGAAAACTATTGCAAGAAGATTACAAAAACTGCATGTACTTTGACTTTGGCACATCAAACGAACAACAGGGTAAAGTGCTCAACACATCGCTCATCTACCAAAAAGAGGGTTTCGGTGGCAGAGCCGTTTGCTACGACACCTATGAGTGGGAACTTTGAACATAAAATATTGAATGTCCCCTTATTTTATTTAATAAAAACTTAGCACAACACATAAAAAAGCAGTACTTTTGCAAAAGTTTTAAACATTATAGAATACATAATAAAACATATCCCAATATGTCCTCAACAAAGAAAATCAAAACCGCACTTGTATCGGTATTTCATAAAGACGGCTTAGATCAACTCCTTGCAAAACTTCATGAAGAAGGAGTTCAATTTTTGTCTACTGGTGGTACACAAAAGTTTATTGAATCTTTAGGCTATCCCTGCCAAAAGGTTGAAGAAGTGACAACCTATCCATCAATACTTGGTGGACGCGTTAAGACACTCCACCCAAAAATATTTGGTGGCATCTTAGGACGTCGCGAACTCGAAGAGGATAAGAAGGAAATGGCTCACTACGAAATTCCTGAAATCGACCTCGTAATCGTAGACCTCTATCCATTTGAACAAACCGTGGCAAGTGGTGCAAGCGAGGCTGATATCATCGAGAAGATTGACATAGGTGGCATCTCGCTCATCCGTGCTGGAGCTAAGAACTTTAAGGACGTTGTTATCGTACCCTCAAAGGCCGAATACCAACCATTACTCGACATCATCAATAAGAATGGTGCACAAACCGAACTTGAAGAGCGTCGTTGGTTTGCTACGAAAGCTTTTGGTGTAAGTAGCCACTACGATACCGCTATTCACAACTGGTTTGAGAAATAAAGCATTTTATTGACGGAGATAAGATATGCAAAGCCCGAACAGGCAAAAATGTGATGGCTTGATGCCATACATTAAAAATCTCATCTCGCAACTCAATACAAAATAACATGGGAATTTTTTCAAAGTTCTTTTCATTTACACAAGAGTTGGCTATTGACTTAGGTACAGCCAACACTATTATTATTGCCGATGGCGAGATTGCTGTAAACGAGCCTTCGGTGGTGGCACTTGACACACATAGCGAAAAAATGATTGCAGTGGGCGAGGATGCTAAGCGCATGTACGAAAAGACAAATAACAAGATACGTGTAATTCGTCCATTGCGCGACGGCGTAATTGCCGACTTCAATGCTTGCGAGCAAATGATGCGCGGTTTGATAAAGAAAGTACACTCTGGCAAACGCCTCTTCTCGCCTTCATTGCGAATGGTAATTGGTGTGCCAAGCGGTTCGACCGAGGTGGAACTAAGAGCTGTGCGCGACTCTGCCGAACATGCAGGCGGACGCGATGTGTTCTTGCTCTATGAGCCAATGGCTGCCGCCATTGGTATTGGCATCGATGTAAATGCCCCCGAGGGTAACATGATTGTTGATATAGGTGGTGGTACCACAGAGATTGCTGTAATCTCGTTGGGTGGCATTGTGTCGAACAACTCTATCAAAATGGCAGGCGACGACTTTACAAGCGATATTCAAGAGTACATGAGCCGCCAGCACAACGTGCGCGTAAGCGAACGTATGGCAGAGCGTATCAAAATTAATGTGGGCGCTGCACTTACCGACTTGCCCAATCCGCCTAAGGACTATCTTATTCATGGTCCTAATCGTATCACTACTATGCCAATGGAAGTGCCTGTGTGCTACCAAGAGATAGCTCACTGCTTAGAAACCTCTATTGCTAAGATAGAACAGGCTGTAGTGAACGCTTTGGCCAATACTCCGCCTGAGCTATATGCCGACATTGTGAAGAATGGCATCTATCTTACTGGTGGTGGTGCATTGTTGCGCGGACTCGATAAGCGTTTGAGTGATAAAATCAATATACCTTTCCATGTGGCAGAAGACCCTCTGCTTTGTGTGGCTAAGGGTACGGGTATTGCACTTAAAAATGTTGAGAACTTTACGTTCTTGATGCGATAATGATGCAGAGCATTTTGCATTGTGCTGAAACAGAACCAAGGCTTGATAAAATCAAGTGTATGTGTCAGAAAAATGCAATAAATATGCTACTATATAAATAAAAAAAAGGACGAGTGGCCTCACCCTCTCGGTCCCCATCTCCAAGGGGAGAGGGCGACCAAGTGGGTGAGGCTTTCTTTTACAACACAGATATCTCTCTTATTTATGAGCGATAATAATTCAAAAAGCAATTTAGTAGACTTTGTAGGCAAATATAGCTATTGCTTCCTTTTTGTCATACTTGAGGCAATCAGCATGACATTGCTTTTTAGATTTAATAGCTACCAAGGCAGTGTGTGGTTTAGTGCTGCCAACTCGTTTGTGGCTAAGGTTAATGGTATTTATACAGATGCTATTAGTTTTATCCATTTGCAAGAAGTAAATCGTAGCCTTACGGACCAAAATATTGCTTTGCAGCGCGAAACCGAACATCTGCGACAAGCGTTGATAACAGCTACAAAAGACACAACCATCACCGAGAAACTGATGAAAGAAAAACTCGTTGGTTACAACATGATACCAGCCATGGTGGTGTCTAACAGCTCTGATAGGGCAAACAACTATATCGTGATAGACCGCGGTGAAGCCGACGGCATCCGTCCTGAAATGGGCGTTGTTGGTGGAGGTGGCGTGGTAGGCATTGTATATTTGGTAGGCCCTCATCATTCGTTGATAATACCTGTGACCAACCGCAAGTCAAGCATCAGCTGCCGCATACGTGGCCAGAACTATTTTGGCTATTTGCAATGGGATGGTTCGAGTATGTTGAGTGCATATCTTGACGATGTGCCACGTTATGCCCGTCCACACGTGGGGCAGGCGGTTGAAACAAGTGGTTATTCGGCAGTGTTCCCTCCAGGCATATTTGTAGGTCGTGTGCGCAAGGTGCGCAATTCATCTGACGGTCAATCCTACAGATTAGACGTAACCTTGGGCACTAACTTTGCCAACTTGCGCGATGTGTCGGTTGTAACAACTCCTTACAAAGCAGAGATTGACACACTGCAAGTGCATGCACAACAAGTGGACGAAGCAACCGAGAATACCCACTAACTCTTATTGTACATAGGTAAGCAATAAGTGCCTGCTTATGTATTTCATAGAATAATATAACCTCTACAATAACTCTTTAACATTATTATCCGTGTTTCAAACAGTTATGTCGCGAGTGGGATGGTTCATCTCGCTACTATTGCTGCAAGCGTTGGTTTTTAACCATGTGCACATATTAGGTTTTGCCACACCGATGCCCTATGTTTATTTCTTGCTTATTATGCCGAGCAATACCCCGCGTTGGCTTTATGTGTTGTTGGGCTTTGTGTTGGGCTTGTGTGTAGACCTCTTTACCAATACTCCAGGCATGGCGGCTGGTGCACTATGCTTGTTGGGACTTATTAATCCGCTTTTGCTAAAGGTATTTTCGCCAAGCGATAACAACGATAGCTTTGAGCCTTCGCACAAAACAATGGAGTGGGGGGCATTTGTAAGATACGTATTCTTTAGCGTGCTGATATACTGCATTGTGTTCTTTATTTTTGAAGCCTTTTCATTCTTTGATTGGTTGATTTTGCTCATCAACATTGTAGGTAGCACGTTGCTCACCACCTTGTTTGTTGTGGCAATGGAACTTATTCGTGGAAAGTGACCTAAGCTATTCTGAACACATACTTATATATAAATATAACCAACCCAAAAACAGTTTCATCAATTGGCATCAAACAATTTTGAAATACGCAAGTTTGTTATCGGAGGGGTGGCTATAGGCATTATCATTATTTACATGATACGCTTATTCACCTTACAACTTTGGAGCGACGACTATAAAAAGAATGCTGACTCTAATGCTTTCCGTAAAGACATTCAGTACCCTTCGCGTGGCTTAATACTCGACCGCAAAGGGCGTATTTTGGTGTATAATGAACCATCGTACAATATTATGGTGGTTATGAACGACCAACGTGGTATAGACACTCTCGACTTTTGCCAAACTATTGGTATAAGCAAAGACGACTATATCAAGCGCATGGCAGATATTAAAGATCCTAAGAAGAATCCAGGCTATTCGCGCTATACGCCACAACTCTTTATGGCTCAGATACCTGCAACAGAGTTCTCTTTATTTCGCGAAAAATTATTCCGTTTTAAAGGCTTTAGCATAGAGAAACGATCAACACGCCAGTATACCAGTGCCATAGGTGCACACATCTTAGGCGATGTGGGCGAGATAAGCGAAAAAGAACTTGAAGAGGACTCTACACGCTATTATGCATCGGGCGACTACATAGGTAAGTTGGGCATAGAGCGTGCTTACGAAGAGCAACTACGCGGTGTTAAGGGCATGCGCATCATGCTGCGCGACGTACACGGCCGAACGCAAGGACACTACCAAAACGGAAAATACGACAAGCAAGCACAGCCTGGTAAGAACTTAACGTTGGGGCTCGATAAAGACTTGCAAACACTTGCCGAACGATTGCTCGAAGGAAAGAAAGGGGCCATTGTTGCCATAGAACCTCAAACTGGCGAGGTGCTTTGTATGGCATCAGCTCCCACTTACGACCCACGCATCATGGTGGGACGTGACCGCGGTAAAAACCACATCATGCTGAGCAATAACCCTCAAAAGCCCTTGCTCAATCGTGCCATAATGGGTACTTATCCTCCAGGCTCAACCTTTAAGATAACGCAAGCGCTCACGGGTTTGCAAGAAGGTTCTATCGACCCTCAAATATCATTTCCTTGTCATCATGGCTTCAACTATAAGGGACTTCATGTAGGCTGTCATGGTCATGCTTCGCCTATCAACCTTGTTCCTGCAATTGGTACGTCGTGCAACTCTTACTTCTGTTGGAACTTGTTTCGATTGCTGAGCAATAAACGCAAGTATGGCTCGGTACAAAACGCCATGACAACGTGGAAGAACTATATGGTTCGTATGGGATATGGCTATAAATTAGGCATAGACTTGCCAGGCGAAAAGCGTGGTATGATACCTAATGCGCAATATTATGACAAAGCTTACAAAAAGTCGTGGAATGGACTAACCGTTATCTCTATTGCCATTGGACAGGGCGAGGTTACAGCCACTCCGTTGCAAATTTGTAATCTTGCTGCTACGGTGGCTAACAGAGGTTACTTTATTACTCCTCATATGGTGCATAGCATTCAAGACGGACGCATAGACCCCATTTATTACAAACGCCGATACACGGGTGTGAACCGCAGGTGGTACGAATATTGTGTGGCTGGTATGCGTAAAGCTGTGCTTGATGGTACTTGTCGTGCTGCCAACTTGCCAGGCTATGAGGTATGTGGTAAAACGGGTACAGCACAGAACCGCGGACACGACCACTCTGTGTTTATGGGCTTTGCACCAATGAATAATCCACGTATCGCTGTGTCGGTATATGTAGAAAATGGTGGTTTTGGTAATGTGTATGGTGTGCCTATAGGTGCTCTTATTATGGAGCAATATCTTAATGGCAAGCTATCGAAAAGCTCAGAGGCAAAAGCCCAGCACTTTCAGAATATGCATATTAAATATGGCGATTCAAAGAAAGACCCCAAAGCTAAGAAAGACGACAAAAAAGATGCTAAAAAAGGTGCCGACAAAGGCAAAGGGGTAGGGAAAAACAAAACAAACAACAAAATAGAAAGGAATGCTTAACGATAACAAACAATATCCACTGTTTAATGTAGACTGGGTGATACTCACCATCTACATAGTGTTGCTTATATGCGGGTGGTTTAGCATTTGTGGTGCAAGCCATGAAATAGGCGATACCGACTTTTTTGCATGGTCGGCACGTACGGGCAAACAGATTGTTTGGATTGCTTGCGCCTTTGCTTTGGGCTTTGTCATTATGATGAGCTCTGATCGTTATTACGACACTTTGGCGGGCTTCTTCTATTGGCTTATGATGTTTGTGTTGCTTATTACCCCTTTTATAGCACACGATATTAAGGGCTCAAAGTCGTGGGTAAGTCTTGGCTTCTGCAACATTCAGCCAGCCGAATTTGCCAAGTGTGCCACGGCTTTAGCGGTGGCAAAACTCATAGACCAATATGGTTTTACGCTCGACAACATGCGCAACTTTGCTAAGGCTGCAGGACTTATATTGCTACCAATGGTACTCATTGTGCTACAGCGCGAAACGGGTTCGGCATTAGTATATTTGGCTTTTTTCCTTATGTTCTATCGTGAGGGCATGCCTGGTTGCATCTTGTTTACGGCTGTAGCGGCAGTAGCCTATTTTGTGATAGGTATACGTTTTAGCGAGGTAGAGTTGCCTGGCACCTACTCCTCTGTAGGCGAGTTTGTAGTGCTCATTATGATATGGATATTCACTATGGGTATGTTGCGCATATATGCTCCTCGCAACAAAGCGTGCCATCTGTTTCTATTGGTAGGTGTAGTAGCTATCACGCTGTCGCTGTTGGTGTCAGAGTTTATCATAACGTTTGATATTTCATGGGTATTGTTGTCGCTATGTATATTTATGGCAGGCTACTTGGCATGGCAGTCATTGGGACAACGCGTAAACTCATGTTTGCTGATAGCTCTCTTTACATTGGGTAGCACGGCCTTTCTCTATACAGCCGACTTTGCACTTAACAATGTACTTGAACCACATCAACGTGTGCGTATACAAGTATTGTTAGGTATGAACGAGGACAATAGAGATGCTGGTTACAACGTAAACCAAAGTAAAATTGCTATTGGATCGGGCGGACTTGAAGGCAAGGGCTTTATGAACGGAACACAAACAAAGCTTAAATATGTACCCGAACAAGATACCGACTTTATTTTCTGCACCGTAGGCGAAGAACAAGGCTTTTTAGGTTCAGCAGGCGTATTGTTGTTGTTCTTATGTATGATACTTAGACTCATCTATTTAAGCGAAAAACAAGTAACAACCTTTGCTCGAGTCTATGGCTATTCGCTAACAAGTATATTGCTCTTCCACGTGTTTATCAACGTGGGAATGGTAATGGGTATAACGCCAGTTATTGGCATTCCGCTCCCATTCTTTAGTTATGGCGGGTCGTCGCTATGGGGGTTCACGCTCATGCTCTTTATATTTTTAAGAATGGATGCAAGTCGTAAACGTCCTATTAGTGGTACACGATAAATATAGAATAAAGATGTGTTGTTTTAATAAAATACACAGAGCTCAATCATCGTCTCTTATTATGAGAGGGTGAAAGATGAAAAATAAGATAATAATACACCTTTATTATAAAGCATAAATAAACTTATGAACTTTAATAATCATAATAACTCCGAAAATCGTTGGCGCACAATAGCTATTTTAGCTATCAGTCTTTTGGTTATCATAGGCATTGTGTATATGAAACATAGTGCAAACGAACAAAAATCGTACGTAAGCTTACACAATAACGATACCACCCATCAGCAAGTGGCTATACCCGATACCACTATCGACCCGAGTGTGATGCCACAAGCCCCCGATACCATGCCGTCTGCCCAACTGCCTGATACTATCTTAGGCAAGGATACACGCAATCCTTACGAAGCCGGATATGATGATGGTTATGCCAGTGGCTGTGATGATGGGGCATCTCATTCCTATCATGCCACGTATGATGAAACAAGTAGCTTCTCAACAGATGCCGAAAAACAAAACTATTCCAAGGGCTATCGTGAGGGGTATGCCAAGGGCTTTGAAGACGGTAAACAAGGCAAACAATTTAATATATAACAAGCAACAATGAGGTGTTCAAATTTAATGTTGAACACCTCATTATTGTTTTGCCTATTGGCTAATGTAATCATAATTCTAAAAGTACATCTTCACGGCAAACAAGAACTGCTCGATGAATATTATCTAAAACTCGCGTTATTGGCAAATTCTTTCTCAAGTTCTTTGCAGAAGTCGTCAGCAACACAGAAAATTTCGCTAACTTTGTTCTTGCTAATCATTAGTATTTTACTTTTTGAATTTCACTATAAAGTTACTAATAATCAAAGATTTATTAAAGTGTAAAATGGAGCTTTTGTGCTCGTTTTACCTTATTTATTTACCATCCTTATTTCGAACTCACGTTATATGACAGACAACAACACACAGAATCCGGTGCAGGACATCATGCACTATGAGAGTGACATTTGGGCAGTGGCCGACTTGCTTCTTGCCGCTGGCATCAAACAGAGTGACTTTCCGGCTTATATGATGCCGTTCTTCGCTCTCGTCATGGTGGAGGGCAGAATGATCAATACCGTCAAGCGGGTGGAAAACGAGTATGGCATTACTGTGGAAAGTGATGCCGAAGCCTTCAAAACTCTGTACGACGCGGAAGAGTGTGGCTACAACATGTATATCGTGATGCAAGGCAAGACGCTGAGGTCTATCTGCATGAACGACAATACCTTTGAACAGGACTTTGCCGAGTATCTCAAGGCTTTCGACGATGTGCTGAAGCAACTGCTGGGCATTGAGCGCGACAAGACCGACCAGAAGTTTCTCAACATGGACGGCATTGTGGCTGAACTGCGCAAGAAGGGCATCTTGCTCGAGGTGGCTTCTGCCTGGGCGCAGATAGACCTTGCGCCTTACGACAACTCTGCCATCACCACACTCGAAGAGCACATCAAGCGGCGTTGGGCTGACATCTCTGCCAGCACGGCTGGTGAGCAGTACACCCCCGAGGACATCATCGAACTGATAGCCCGCATCGTGGCATTGAAAGCCGACAAACCCAAGAGAGAGATGTTGCATGTGTACGACCCCACCTGTGGCGGCGCCAACTTGCTTTTCGGCGTTTCCGACCGTCTGCAGAAGGAGGGCTACAAATACATTAAGACCTATGGCAACGAACTCAACGACGCACTCTTTGCCTTGGCTGCCATAGAGTCGCGTTTCCGCTCCATGTCTACCATTAAGTGTGGCAACACGCTCACCATGGTGCCGTTTGCCGATATGGAAAACCAATTTGATGTGATTGTTGCCAATCCGCCCTACGGCACCAAGTGGAAGGGCTATGAGAAGGAGGTGAAGGCAGACAAACTGGGACAGTTTCCTGCCGGGGTGCCCTCAATCAGCGACGGTCAGTTTCTTTTCATGCAGCACATCCTCTGGCAACTTGCCGACGATGGCATAGCCGTTGAGGTGCACAATGGTTCTACGCTCTTTTCGGGCGATGCGGGCAGCGGCGAGAGCAACATACGCAAGTACATTTTCGACCACGACTGGGTGGAGGCTATCATACAGATGCCGCAACAGGAATTCTTCAACACGGGCATCTACACCTACTTGTGGATAATGAACAAAAACAAGTCTGCGGAGCGTCGTGGAAAGGTGGCGCTTATCGATGGTAGCAGTCTGTGGCAACCGCTGAAAAAGTCGAAGGGCGACAAGCGCCGCGAGATGGGTGCCGACCACCAGTGCAGAATTGTGGAGGCTTTGGCTCGCTTTGAGCCGTCGGACATCTGCAAAATCTTCGACCGCGAACACTTCTATTACAACAAACAACAGCTCATGCTCACCGAGGTGTCTGACGCGGGGCGGTACGTGGAAGAAACTATTTGCCAGGACCTTAAACCATTCGCCATCAAGCATCCTACGGCATTGACCGTTGACGACATGCGCTACGACGACTTGCAGGAGTTGTCGGCAGACGAACTAAAGGCTATAGCCAAGCGTGTGACGGAAGAAAAGCTTAATCTCACCCTATCTGTTGAGACAGAGAAGGACGGAACGTATACTTTCTGTCCCGACCAATGCACCATTCTCCACAGCCGTGAGGATGGCTCGGTGCGCGACCTTGGCTGCGGCGCATTTCGCTTTAAGGCTTCCACAGGAAAGAAGAACTCCATACACAAAATCTTTATCGAGCCTTACACCACAAGCGACTACGAGATTATTCCTCACCACATGGACGAAACAGCTAACAAGCATGAGATAGACGCCTTTATGCAGAAGTATGTATTCAAGCCTTACACGCTCGGTAACAATATGGTTGGAGTGGAAATCAACTTCAACAAGGAGTTTTATGTGCCCGAGAAAATGGAAAAGGCAGAGGATATTTTGAAGGAGATTGAGGAGTTGAATGAGAAATTGAAGGAGGTGAGGTTATGATTACACAATTAAAAAATATAGCTCAAGTTTTTACAGGAACGACTCCACCAACAAATGAACAGCGGTATTATGAGTCTGAAGATATAGAATGGTTCTCTCCAGGAGATATAATGTCTGATAATATAAATATTAAAGAATCAAACAGAAAAATATCAAAATTGTATTTTCAAGAGAAGAATTTTCATCCTTTCCCCCAAGAGTCTGTTTTGATGGTAGGTATTGGTGCTACGGTCGGTAAAGTTGCATACTCAGATAGTGCCTGTTGGTCAAATCAACAGATAAACGTTATTGTATTTGACAAGAAGAAAATATTACCGAAATTTGGTGCGTATCAGATGTTAAATAAGGGTCGAGAAATTAGCAAGAAAACTCCTGTCGTTACATTGCAGATTTTTAATCAAAGTAAGGTTAGACAGATTGAACTTTGGGTGCCTTCCCTTGAAACCCAGCAAAGAATCATCACCTACCTCGACACCAAACTCTCCGAGATATCCCATCAAGTATCTCTCCTCATTTCCAAGCGTGATGCTTATCTTCGTCTGAAGAAGAGCATCATCAATCATGTCGTCACTCATGGACTTAACCCGAATGTGAAGATGAAGGATTCGGGCATTGAGTGGATTGGAGAGGTGCCGGAGCATTGGGAATCATGTAGGTTCAAAGATTTTCTAAAACTTTGCACAAAATCATCTAATAGTATTAGAAAAATAGGATTGGAAAACATTGAGAGCGGGACTGGGCAACTTATAGAAACAAGTTCTGAATTTGAAGGCAATGGCATTGCCTTTAAAAAAGGCAGCATTGTCTATGGAAAGTTACGTCCATACTTACAAAAAGTATGGATGGCAGAGTTTTCAGGAAATGCCGTAGGTGATTTTTCCGTTTTTAATACTCAGAAAAATGCGATGCCGTCATATATTAAATATGTTATGCTTTCTGATGTTTTTACCAAAGAAGCCGATAGCTCCACAGCTGGAGCAAAGATGCCAAGAGTGTCTTCGGAATTCATCTTATCATTACATTATTGTATTCCCCCTCTCCCCGAGCAACGCTCCATCGCCACCTACCTTGATGACAAATGTGCCAAGATAGACACCATCGTGTCGAACCTTGATAAGCAAATCAGCCGTTACGGCGACTTGAAACGCGCATTGATTGATGAAGTAATCACAGGCAAACGGGCTGTGTAGAGAACCTTAAACTAAAAAAAGAAGAGTCATGGACGAAAGAAAGATACAGAAAGACTACGTGATGAACTACATCTGCCGCCGCGAGGACGAGGGCGGACTGGGCTACCGATATGTGGCGCCCAACGTGGTGCAGAACGGCATGTTCATACCCTCGGTATTGGCAGAGTTTATCAGCAATACCCAACCTGCGGAGTGGTGCCGACTGTTGCGTAAGTTCGGCAACGACGAGCGTGCGCTGCAAGAAGAACTTGTTGAGGCGATAAGAGAGCTGGTCATAGACAAGCAGAATGTGGCCATCTTCTTCAATAAATTCAAGAACTTTACCTTCAAAGACGAGACACTCACCCTGTTTTATGTGCCAGGCACGGAGCTTCGCGGCGATGAGGACTTCAAGAAGAACATTTTCTGTGCCGTAGAGGAAGCACCACACAAGCAGAAATATGGCGGAAACATGGTGACAAACATTCGTCCAGACGTGACCTTCTATCTCAACGGCATCTTCTTGGG
>ERZ808240.2106-NODE-2106-length-22758-cov-38.354358_pt1 | contig 22758 bp, 18 predicted proteins | sample MGYA00521084_ERZ808240 | MGnify/ENA primary metagenome ERZ808240 (study PRJEB31516, sample SAMN03275571) | gut metagenome | biome: mammalia-associated habitat; material: feces | host: Papio cynocephalus | place: Kenya | collected 2012-08-06 ...
ACAAAAAGCAGGTTACTTTTGATGCACAGGCTGTAAAAGAGTTGTTTGCATAGGAAAGCAAGATCAATATCATTTTAAAAAAGTAATATCGTTATAAAAAAGACGGCAGAATCTGATACAAAATGACATGTTTTGTATATTTTCCGCCGTTTTTTGATACTTTTTTTTCAAAACAGGTTGCGAAAATTGACGCAACATATTATTATAAATTAGTTATAGTTTATAAAATTTTTATAATTGAGTATATGGAGTGGATAAAACAACATGGACTATACAAGAGAAAACGCGATAGAGCGGCTTTTGAAGAGCTACAGATCCAGTTATAACATTCATCCGGACGAAGATGACCGGAACCCGATCACAGCACGCTGTGATTTTTTTGAGCATTCAGGGCAATATGTCATTTCCAAAAAGGCCGAGCTTTGGACTGCTGATACGGAGGAATTTTTATATTTTCTGAATATCCCGCATCTCACCCTTGAACTGTATGAAAAGTGGAGAGATTTTGTACATGAGGATGGCATGGGCCGTCTGCATGTCGGACCGGGACATATGGCGTCTTATATCACGCCTGTCTTCATCTGCGATACCTGCGATGCGGACGCCAGAGCGGCACTGAAGAAATGCCGCATTTCAAAAAGTTTTCATTTTTCACTGCATGGCTGGATGGATCACCATACTGCACTTGTGGAGCTGTCAACAGGGCAGATTGACGCGAACAGGGGCGGCCGCCATACAGCGAAATTTATGAAAAAGGTACTATATTCGTAAATATTGAAGGGAGAAAGAGTAAATGAATTCATTAGTACTTCTTCTCATCTGTGTTGCCATTCTTGTAATCGGCTACATCTTCTACGGTGGATGGCTTTGCAAGCAGTGGGGCGTTGGTGAGAGCAAAACTGAGACACCGGCTCATACAATGGAAGACGGTGTGGACTATGTTCCGGCAAAGGCACCGGTTCTGATGGGACATCATTTTTCATCAATCGCGGGTGCAGGCCCTATCACAGGACCGATCGGCGCAGCAATCTTTGGCTGGCTGCCTGTAACTCTTTGGATTCTCATCGGAGGTATCTTCTTCGGTGGTGTGCATGACTTTGGCGCACTTTTTGCATCTGTCCGCAATAAAGGCCAGTCAATCGGAGAGATCATCTCCGCTAACATGAGCAAGCGTGCAAAACAGCTGTTCATTATTTTCTCATATCTGACACTGATCCTTGTTGTAGCTGCTTTTGCTTCAATCGTAGCATCAACATTCGGTGCTGTATATGATGACAATGGCGTGCTGGATATGGCTAAATCCGCTACACCTGCATCTGTTGCCATGATTTCTGTATTATTCATCCTGATCGCTATCGTATTCGGTTTCTTTGTATATCGTAAGAACGTGCCAATGGGCGTTGCTTCTATCGTTGGTGTACTTGCTATCGTTCTGATCATGGCAGTTGGTATGAATTTCCATCCGATTTATCTGTCAACAAAGACATGGATGTGGATCGTAGGTCTTTACATTGCGATCGCATCTGTAACACCTGTATGGATCCTTCTGCAGCCACGTGACTACTTAAGCTCATTTCTGCTTTATGCAATGCTTGCAGTTGCAGTATTCGCTGTTGTTGTAGCACATCCTACATTTGATGCAAGTTTCCCGGCAGTAACAGGTTTTGCAGTAGATAACGGAAACGGTATCCAGTATCTGTTCCCTGTACTGTTCACAACAGTTGCATGTGGTGCTATCTCAGGTTTCCATTCACTGGTTTCTTCAGGTACAACATCTAAACAGCTTGATAAGGAAAAAGATGCAAAGCCGATCGCTTACGGCGGAATGCTCCTTGAGTGCGTACTCGCTGTATTAACTCTTTGCGCAATCGGTTATGCTTACAAGTGGAATCAGGCAAATCCTGACAGCGCACTTGTTGGTGCAACAGCTATCTTCGGTGGTGGTATCGCTCACATGGTTGACGATGTTATTCCGGGCAGCTACAATGTACTGAATTCTCTGCTCGTACTTACATATTCAGCTTTCTGTCTGACATCTCTGGATACAGCAACACGTCTTGCACGTTTCATGTTCCAGGAATTCTGGCTTGAGCCTGGTCAGACACCAAAGGATATTAAGGAAGGCTGGAAGAAGGTCATGGTTAATCCATACTTCGCAACAATCTTAACAGTTGTACTTGGTATTTTACTCGGTATGACAGGATATGCTAAGATCTGGGGTCTGTTTGGGGCAGCTAACCAGTTGCTTGCAGGTATCGGTCTGTTAGCAGTTGCTACGTGGCTTGGTAACGCAGGAAAGAACAACAAGATGTTCCTGATCCCTATGGCATTTATGATCGTTGTTACGATCTGCTCACTTGCTCTGACAGTAAAGAACCAGATTGGTATCATTGCTGCAGGCGGCGCTGACTGGGGTCCATATGCACAGGTGATCCTGGGTGTATTACTGATCGTTCTGGCTGTCATCCTTGTAATCGAAGGTATCCAGACACTGAAGAACCAGAAAGCAAAAAAGGCTAACGCATAATATAAAGTGATAAGGGTTATCATTTTAAAGTGAGATGAGGCATCCGTCTGGATGCCTCATTTTTGCATTGTTTTAGATGAAAATAATTTGTGCCGCAGCCGCGAAAGGTTAAAACAGACTACCGACAATATGCACCAGATAAGCCGCAAGCCAGGCAATCACACACTGACCGGCAACGACCACTGCGGCCCATTTTCCGCCAAGTTCACGTTTGATCGATGCAATCGCTGCAACACAGGGTGTGTACAGCAGACAGAAAGCAAGAAGGGCGGCTGCTGAAAGTGGCGTCAGAACTGCCTGCAGGGCGGCTGTGGAGCCAAACAATATGGAAAGCGTAGCCACAACACTTTCTTTTGCCATGAAGCCTGTGATCAGGGCTGTGGAAATACGCCAGTCACCAAATCCGAGCGGAGCAAATACCGGTGCGATCAATCCTGCGACAGCGGCAAGAATACTGTCTTTGGAATCTGTCACAAGATTCAGGTGCAGGTTGAAGGTCTGTAAAAACCAGATGACGATCGTAGCAAGAAAAATAACGGTAAAAGCTCTTTGCAGAAAGTCCTTTGCTTTTTCCCATAAAAGCTGTCCGACATTCTTTGCACCCGGGAGTCTGTAGTTAGGCAGCTCCATGACAAACGGAACGGCTTCTCCGTGAAACAGGGTAGAACGCAGAAGAAGTGCCATCAAAATACCGGTGACAATACCGCCGAAGTACAGGGCGATCATAACAAGTGCTCCATGTCCCGGGAAAAAGGCTGCAGCAAAAAAACTGTAGATCGGCAGCTTGGCGGAGCAGCTCATAAATGGTGTCAGCAGGATCGTCATTTTACGATCACGTTCGGACGGCAGGGTACGGCTTGCCATAACACCCGGAACCGTGCAGCCGAAGCCAACCAGCATAGGAACAATGCTGCGGCCGGAAAGTCCGATCTTACGGAGCAGCTTATCCATAACAAAAGCAACTCTTGCCATATAACCGCTGTCTTCCAGAAGAGACAGGAAGAAAAAGAGTGTGACGATGATCGGCAAAAAGCTGAGCACACTGCCGACACCGTTGAAAATACCGTCAATGATCAGCGAATGGAGCACAGAGTTGATGTGTGCTGCCGTAAGAAGCTGATCCGTCAGGTGTGTCAGCGAATCGATTCCAAGCTGCAACAGATTGGAAAGCGCGGAACCGATCACATTAAAGGTCAGAAAAAATACAAGCCCCATAATGGCAATGAAACAAGGAATGGCGGTAAAACGTCCGGTCAGTACTTTATCCATTTTCACGCTGCGCATATGTTCGCGGCTTTCATGTGGTTTGACAACCGTTTCTTTACAGATCTTTTCAATAAAGGTAAAACGCATATCCGCAATGGCGGCAGCACGGTCAAGACCACGCTCTGTTTCCATCTGTACAATGATATGTTCCAGTGTTTCTTTTTCATTTTCATCCAGCTGCAGCTGTTCCAGGATCAGATGATCGCCCTCTGCCAGCTTTGCAGCTGCAAAACGGACCGGAATTCCGGCGGATTCTGCATGGTCTTCGATCAGGTGCATAATACCGTGCAGACAACGGTGGACAGCACCGCCATGATCCTTTGCATCACAGAAATCCTGCCTGCCCGGACGTTCCTGGTATTTTGTGACATGCATGGCATGTGCGACCAGTTCGCTGATACCTTCATTTTTGGCAGCGGAAATGGGAATGACGGGGATACCGAGCATTTCCTCCATCTGGTTGACTAAAATAGAACCGCCGTTGACACGTACTTCATCCATCATATTCAGGGCAAGTACCATCGGGATATCAAGCTCCATAAGCTGCATGGTCAGATACAGATTCCGCTCAATATTGGTAGCATCTACAATGTTAATGATGCCCTTCGGCTTTTCATTTAATACAAAATTACGGGTTACGATCTCCTCATTGGAATAAGGAGACATGGAATATATACCGGGCAGATCCGTTACAAGTGTATTTTTCTGCCCGCGGATTGCACCGTCTTTCCGGTCTACCGTAACGCCGGGGAAATTACCGACATGTTGGTTAGATCCGGTCAACTGGTTAAACAGAGTCGTTTTGCCGCAATTCTGATTTCCAGCAAGTGCGAAAGTCAGAACGGTGCCTTCCGGCAATGGATTTTCCTCTTCTTTATTGTGGTATCTGCCGCCTTCACCAAGTCCGGGATGATCAATAAGCTTCATGGTCTGCTTTGGCGGGAGCAGTTTCTTTTCATAAATATTTTCAATTGTGATCTTTTCGGCATCTGCCAGTCTGAGCGTCAGCTCATAGCTGTGGATGCGTACCTCAACCGGATCACCCATAGGGGCATATTTTACCATGGTGATCTCTGCCTTTGGAATAATACCCATATCCAGAAAATGCTGACGCAGGGCACCTTCACCGCCAACGGTGACAATGGTTGCGGTTTTTCCGATCGGAAGTTCTTTTAATGTCATATTATCCTCCGTGAATTATATCAAATGTATTATTGATAAAAAATCTCATTAGTAGTATAGACATAAATCAAAGATGCGGTCAATGCCCCGGTATTATTTTTTGAGAAAAGAAACTGAATAAAACGGCAAAGTGTGTTATAATTCCGTAGGATAAAACATAGAAATGATGCAGGAGCAAGACATGCAGACAGAAAACAGACAAAGGAAAAACAAATATGAAATAGATATGACAAACGGAACATTGATGGATAAGCTGATCTCATTTTCGCTTCCGCTGATGCTGTCAGGCATTTTACAGCTGATGTTTAATGCGGTGGATATCATTGTGGTTGGCAGATTTACGGGAAGCGGCGCACTGGCGGCGGTCGGTTCGACAACCGCACTCATCAATGTATTTACGAACCTCTTTATCGGGATCTCATTAGGTGCCAACGTACTGGCTGCCAGATTTTATGCAGCGGGCAGAGAAAAAGAAATGTCGGAGACCGTGCACACAGCAATTACGCTTGCACTTGTCAGCGGGCTTATTATGGCGGTAGCAGGTGTTGTATTTGCAAAAGGAGCACTTACTTTGATGGATACTCCTGCGGATGTCATCGGACAGTCTGCTTTATATATGCGCATCTATTTTGTGGGAATGCCATTTTTTATGCTGTACAACTATGGTGCGGCTATATTGCGTGCAGTGGGTGATACGAAGCGTCCGCTTATTTTTCTGATCGTCTCCGGCGTGATCAATGCGTTGCTGAATCTGTTCCTTGTTATTGTGTGGAATATGGGCGTCGCAGGTGTTGCCATCGCAACGGTGATCTCACAGATGATCTCCTGTATTCTGGTGCTGCGTTGTCTGTATCGGACGCAGGGAAGCTATCAGCTCCGTTTTTCAAAGCTGGCGGTCAAAGGAGAGTATGTCAGACAGATCTTTCATGTAGGCGTTCCGGCGGGCATCCAGAGTACAGTCATCAATTTCTCAAACGTGCTGCTGCAGTCGTCCGTCAATTCCTTCGGCTCCATAGCTATGGCGGGGTATACCGCGGCTAACAATATTTTCGGTTTTCTGTTTGTCTCAGTCAACTCCGTTACGCAGGCGTGTATGAGCTTTACCAGCCAGAATTACGGCGCAGGCAGGAAAAAACGTATGGATAAGGTTTTACTGGAATGTATGCTGCTGTCAGTTGCATCTGCACTTATCTTGGGCAGCTGTGCATATCTGTTCGGGCCTGAGATCCTGCGGATCTATACGACGGATCCGGCGGTTATTGCCTGTGGAATGGAAATCATGTTATATACGACCGTGACTTATTTTCTGTGTGGTCTGATGGATCTGTTTCCGGGGGCACTTCGTGGTATGGGACATTCGGCAGTCCCGATGATCCTTTCCGTGATCGGAACGGTCGGCACCAGAATTGTCTGGATCTATGGAATTTTCCCACGGCACAGATCTTTAAAAATCCTGTTTATCTCTTATCCGGCTTCGTGGATCATCACGATCGCCATGCAGGTGATCTGTTACTTTTTTGTAAGACGCAGTGTCTATGCAAAAATGCCGGATGAGATGCAGAGCACTTAAAAGAACAAAAGGTATATTATACGGAATCGGGGTCGGGCATTGCCCGGCCTTTTATAGATTAGTTACAAAATATCGGGAAATGTAAATTGCTTTGTGCATGGGGCGTGCTATATACTAATGTGAGCAGGATAAATGAAGCGGAAATACAGTGCAGATGAACTATATGTGTAAGCTATAACAAAACAGGATAAGGAAAGCTATGATTGCAGTGATCAGAGGAACAGGCTCGTACATCCCACCGCGGGTTGTGGAAAATGAGGAACTAAAAAGCTATATAGAAACAAATGATACATGGATCCGGGAACGGACAGGAATAGAAAGGCGCCATGTTGTGACGGATGATACAGTCGCCACTATGGCTGCAAAGGCCGGAAAAGAGGCATTGGAAAATGCCGGAATACAGGCGGGAGCGCTGGATCTGATCATTGTATCAACAACAAGCCCCACGCAGATGATCCCATGTAATGCCTGTCTGGTGCAGAAGGAACTTGGAGCTGTGAGGGCGGCGTGTTTTGACCTGAATGCAGCCTGCAGTGGGTTTGTCACAGCTTGCCAGACAGCCTGTGCTTATATAGAAAGCGGATTCTATCAGAAGATCCTTGTGATCGGCAGCGAAGCGCTTTCCTGCATTACAGACTGGTCGGACCGCAGTACCTGTATTTTATTTGGAGACGGAGCAGGTGCAGTGGTACTGACGGCGGAAGCGGGAGAAAAACAGAAATCTGTCTGTGGTGCAGATGGCAGGATGGGGGAAGCGCTGACGCTATACAGCGGATATTTATCAAATCCGTTTGGGACACAGGTGCAGAAAGAAACCGTGGCTGGCGGCGGAAAAGATTCGTTTGTCCGGATGGATGGACAGGCAATTTTCCGGTTTGCTGTCCGCAAGGTGCCACAGATCATAGAGGAACTGCTGCAGAAAAACAATTTACAAAAGGAAGAAATCAAATATTATATTCTGCATCAGGCAAATGCACGGATTGTGGAAGCTGTTGCAAAAAGAACAGGACAGCCGGTCGAAAAATTTCCAATGAACGTACAGGAGTATGGAAATACTTCCTCTGCTTCTGTCCCGATTTTATTGGATGCGCTTTGCCGGGATGGCAGAGTAAGAACCGGAGACAGGCTGGTGATCGCCGGATTTGGAGGCGGACTGACCTGGGCTGCCAGTGTTGTGACATGGCGGTAGGAAGATTGGCATGTGAAAAGGAGCATAAGATGCATACAGAAATAAATGAAATATTGGGAACAGAATATCCGATCATACAGGGCGGTATGGCATGGGTGGCAGAGTACCATCTGGCTGCAGCAGTATCAGAAGCCGGCGGATTTGGGCTGATCGGTGCAGCAAATGCACCGGCTGACTGGGTCAGAGAGCAGATCCGGAAAACAAAGGAAGTAACGGATCGTCCGTTTGGCGTAAACGTCATGTTAATGAGCCCCTACGCGGATGAAGTCGCCCGGGTGATCGCAGAGGAAGGCGTAAGGGCTGTTACAACAGGAGCCGGCAATCCTGAAAAATATATGGAACTGTGGAAAGAACGGAATATCAAAGTCATTCCGGTTGTGGCATCGGTTGCACTGGCAAAACGTATGCAGCGCTGTGGGGCAGATGCAGTCGTGGCAGAGGGATGTGAATCCGGAGGCCATATCGGAGAAAGTACAACGATGACACTGGTACCACAGGTTGCGGATGCGGTTGATATCCCGGTAATCGCCGCCGGAGGAATCGGTGATGGCAGAGGAATTGCAGCAGCACTGATGCTGGGGGCGAAGGGTGTACAGATGGGTACGCGGTTTGTGGTTACAAAAGAATGTCAGGTGCATCCGGCTTATAAGGAACGTATCATCCGGGCAAAAGATATTGATACCAGAGTCACGGGAAGAAGTACAGGGCATCCGATCCGGGCACTGAGGAACGACATGACGAAAGTCTACCTGCAAAAGGAGCAGGAGGGAGCATCTGTTGAGGAACTGGAACTTCTGGCATCCGGTGCACTCAGAAGAGCCGTGCAGGAAGGTGATATTCATAACGGCAGTCTGATGTCCGGACAGATCGCAGGCCTTATCAAAGAAGAGGTTAGCTGTAAGCAACTAATTGACATGCTGGTAAGGCAGACAAAGGAAGCAATAAACAGGAGCAGGGTATATGAGTAAGATCGCATTTATTTATCCCGGACAGGGGGCACAGAAATGTGGCATGGGACGGGACTTTTACGAAAACAGTGAACAGGCAGAAAAATACTTTGATGCTGTCTGCGGGCAGCTTGATTTTGATCTGAAAAAAGTCTGTTTCACAGAAAATGAGGAGATCAATCAGACGGAGTTTACACAGCCGGCGATGGTTGCGGTCTGCCTGATGATCGCGCAGGAGCTCCTTATGCGGGGAATCAGACCGGAAATGACTGCGGGGCTCAGCCTTGGAGAATATGCGGCAATCGCAACAGCCGGGGCATTTTCCATGGAAGATGCGGTACTTCTTGTCAGAGCACGCGGAAAGCTGATGCAATACACTGTACCGGCGGGCACTGGCGGTATGAGTGCGGTGCTTGGTATGGAGGCGGAAAAGATCGAGACTGTGCTGCAGGACATTCCGGGAGCCATGATCGCAAATTATAACTGCCCGGGACAGATTGTTATCACAGGTGAGCTTACAGCACTTGAAAAGGCCGGTGCTGCATTGAAAGAAGCCGGTGCAAAGCGGGTATTGCCATTGAAAGTGAGTGGCCCGTTCCATTCTTCCCTGATGGAGCCGGCAGCTTCAAAACTGGAGCAGGAACTTTTAAAAGTAACGATATCCGATCTGCGGATCCCATACGTTTCCAATGTGACGGCACAGAAGGTAACTGAAAAGCAGGAAATTACCGCACTGCTTTGTGAGGGAATTCATTCTTCCGTGCACTGGGAGCAGAGTGTCAGATATATGACCGGGCAGGGAATCGATACTTTTGTGGAGATCGGTCCGGGAAGAACATTGGCCGGTTTTATGAAGAAGATAGATCCGGCAGTAGCTGTGAAAAATGTCGCCGTCTGGGAAGATGTGGAGAAAGTGGTAAATGAATTATGTTAACTGGTAAAGTGGCACTGGTAACAGGTGCATCAAGAGGAATCGGATGTGCCATTGCAAAAAAACTGGCAAAAATGGGAGCACTTGTGATCGTGAATTATAACGGGTCAAAGGAAGCAGCGGAGACGGTTGCAGGGGAAATCTGCAGGACTGGCGGAAGTGCTGTAACGTATGGCTGCGATGTGGCGGATGAAGCTGCTACGACAGCTATGGTTGCAGCAATTACAAAGGATTACGGCGGGGTAGATATTCTGGTCAATAATGCCGGGATCACAAGAGATAACCTGATGCTCCGTATGACAGATGCAGAATTTGATGCGGTGCTTGCAACTAACCTGAAAGGGGCATTTCATACAATGCGTGCTGCAGCAAAGACAATGCTGAAAAAGCGCTATGGCAGGATCATTAACATTGCATCCGTTACGGGAATGACGGGAAATGCCGGGCAGGCTAACTATGCAGCTGCAAAGGCGGGACTGATCGGAATGACAAAAACTGCCGCGAGAGAACTTGCAAGCCGCGGAATTACGGTAAATGCAGTTGCGCCGGGCTTTATTGAAACAGACATGACAAGGAAACTTCCGGAAGAGATCAGGGAAAAGGCATGCGGACAGATCCCGCTTGGGCGTTTCGGACGACCGGAGGATGTGGCAGATGCGGTTGCATTTCTGGCTGCGGAAGGCACGTATCTGACAGGGCAGGTGCTTGCAGTTGATGGCGGCATGGTGATGTAGAATGGAGACAGAGAATGAAAAGAAGAGTTGTAATTACCGGTATGGGGGCAGTGACTCCGACCGGAAACTGTGTTGATGCCTTTTGGAACAGCTGTAAGGAAGGAAAAGTCGGTATTGACCGGATCACAAAATTTGATACAGCTGATTTTAAGGTAAGTCTGGCAGCAGAGGTAAAGGATTTCAGGGCTGCCGACCATATGGATCCGAAGGCGGCAAGACGTATGGAGCCTTTTGCACAGTATGCCGTTACTGCAGCAAAGGAAGCAATGGAAGATGCGGGGATTGATATGCAGAAGGAAGATCCCTACCGCGCCGGTGTGATCATTGGCTCCGGTATCGGAAGTCTTGAGACGGTAGAAGCTACTTATGAAAAAGTACTGGAACATAAGGTAAACCGGGTAAATCCGCTGACGATCCCTAAAATGATCTCAAACATGGCAGCGGGCAATGTTTCTATTTTATTTGGTCTTAAAGGAAAGTGTGAAAATGTCGTAACAGCCTGTGCAACGGGCACAAATTGTATCGGTGATGCCATGCGTACGATCCAGTATGGAGAAGCGGATATCATGCTGGCAGGCGGTGCTGAAAGCTGTATCTGTCCTACAGGTATAGCGGGCTTTCAGCAGCTGACAGCACTTTCGACGGAAACGGATAAGCTGCGGGCTTCCATTCCTTTTGACAAAGACAGAAACGGTTTTGTCATGGGAGAAGGGGCAGGTATTCTGGTACTGGAAGAACTTTCTCATGCGCAAAAGCGTGGTGCGCATATTTATGCAGAGCTTGTGGGATATGGAGCAACAGCGGATGCATATCATATTACATCGCCATGCGAGGATGGAAGCGGTGCAGCAAAAGCAATGGAGCTTGCCATGCGGGAAGCAGGCATAGAACCGGCGCGGATCGACTATATCAATGCACACGGTACAAGTACCCATCATAATGATCTGTTTGAAACGAGAGCAATCAGGCTGGCACTGGGTGCACATGCAAAGGATGTGCTGATCAATTCTACAAAATCCATGATCGGACATCTGCTCGGTGCGGCAGGCGGCGTGGAAGCCATTGTCTGTGTGAAGTCTATACAGGATGGATTTGTGCACCAGACAGCCGGTACAAAAGAAACAGATCCGGAATGTGATCTGCATTATGCCATTGGTGCACCGGTGGAAAAAAAGATCACTTATGCCATGAGTGATTCCCTTGGCTTTGGCGGACATAATGCGGTGCTTGTTTTTAAAGCATTTGATGCCTGACAATTATGGAAGGATGATACAGAGTGATCACAGATCAGAAAAGGTGAAAGGCAGAACTATGGAATTTGAAAATATGATAAAGCTGATCCGGACTGTGTCGGCATCGGAACTGGACAGCTTCTGTTATGAAGAAAATGGTATCAGGATAAAATGCGGGAAAAAATCGGAGAAACCGGTTCCGGTACGTGAATCCGCAGAAAACAGGGAGCAGCATGACGGGATGGATGCAGGCACTGCCCGGAGTAAGGATTGTACAAACATTGCTTCACCACTGGTAGGCGTGTTCTATGAAGCACCGGCTGAAGGAGAGAAACCCTTCGTACAGGTCGGGGATCATGTAAAAAAAGGACAGGTGCTTGGCATTATTGAGGCAATGAAGCTGATGAATGAAATTGAAAGCGATGCTGACGGCATTGTCCGGGAGATCAGGGTACACAATACGGACACTGTGGAATACGGACAGATATTGTTCGTGATTGAAAATGCAAAGCCAGAGGAGGCAGCATCATGAAATCATTACAGATCAATGAAATAAAAGAAATTTTGCCGCACAGACATCCGTTTCTTCTGGTGGATCGAATTGAAGATTATGAACCGGGACAATACGCGGTCGGATATAAATGCGTGACTTACAGAGAAGATTTTTTCGCGGGCCATTTTCCGCAGGAACCGGTTATGCCCGGTGTGCTTATCATAGAAGCCCTGGCACAGACAGGAGCCGTCGCCATTTTGTCACAGCCTGAAAATAAAGGAAAGATTGCCTTTTTCGGCGGAATTGATAAATGCAGATTCCGCGGAAAAGTAGTACCGGGAGATATGCTCAGGCTGGAAACAAAGATCATAAAGCAAAAGGGACCGGTTGGTATCGGAGAAGCAACAGCAAGCGTTGATGGGAAAGTAGTTGCCAGCGGACAACTGACATTTATGATAGGGTAGATAAAAATGATAAGAAAGTTACTTGTGGCAAATCGCGGAGAGATTGCCGTGCGGATCATCAGAGCCTGCCGCGAAATGGGAATTGAGACGGTGGCAGTATATTCGGAGGCAGACAGGGAGGCATTACACGCAAAGCTGGCAGATGAGGCTGTCTGCATCGGACCGGCTTCCCTTTCTGACAGCTATTTATCGATGGAGCGGATCATTAGTGCAACCATTGTGACAGGTGCACAGGCCATTCATCCGGGATTTGGTTTTTTATCGGAAAACGCAAAGTTTGCATCACTGTGTGAAAAATGCAATGTTATTTTTATCGGTCCAAAGGCAGAAACAATTGAAAGGCTGGGAAATAAACAGTTTGCTCGGGAAACGATGCAGAAAGCAGGAGTTCCTGTCATACCGGGCAGCGACAGAGCGGTTTTTGATTACCGGGACGGACTGCACGAAGCGGAAAAAATCGGTTATCCCATTATGATCAAGGCAGCTCTCGGTGGTGGTGGAAAAGGAATGCGTCTTTCCGTCTCAAAAGAGGATTTTGAAAAGAATTTCCGGATCGCACAGGCAGAAGCAAAACAGTGCTTCGGTGATGATGCCATGTATCTGGAGCATTATATAAAAGGACCCCGTCATGTGGAATTTCAGATCCTGGCAGATGCCCACGGTAATGTGGTACACCTTGGGGAACGGGATTGTTCCATCCAGAGAAAACACCAGAAGCTGATCGAGGAAGCACCATGCTGCGCATTATCATCCAAACAGCGGATGAAGATGGGACAGACAGCGGTTCGTGCAGCGAAGGCAGCAGGGTATATCAATGCAGGCACAATAGAGTTTCTGTTAGAACCTTCCGGTGCTTTTTATTTTATGGAAATGAATACCCGGATCCAGGTAGAACATCCGATCACGGAATGGATCACCGGAATTGATCTGATCAAAGAACAGATCAGGATCGCAGCAGGAGAAAAACTGGCTTTTTCCCAGAATGATATCAGGATCAGCGGACATGCGGTCGAGATGCGGATCAATGCGGAAAAACCGGAAGAAGATTTCAGACCGTGTCCCGGGACGATCACAGGTCTGCATCTGCCGGGCGGAAAAGGAATCAGGATCGATTCCGCAATATACAGCGGCTACAGGATACCACCATTCTATGATTCCATGATCGCAAAGATCAGTGTCTGGGCAAAGACAAGGGAAGAAGCAATCCGGAAGGCACGCAGTGCTCTGGGAGAGGTCATTATAGAAGGCGTTGATACCAATGTGGATTATCAATACGGTATTTTGGAAGAACCGGACTATCAGAACGGAAATGTAGATATCAACTACATAGAAAACCATTTTTGAATTTGGGAGAAACATTGACCGATGAATTTAGATCATGTATTCAAAAAAACAGCAAAGGAAATGTATCATACCGGTATCAATCCGTCTGTTCCGGACGATCTGTTATGCAAATGTAAAAAATGCGGCGGTATTGTGCTGATAGATGATGTCAGAAGCGGGGGATATATCTGCCCGAAATGCGGTGGCTACTTCCGCATGAGTGCTTATGAACGCATTAAAAGGGTTGTGGATGAGGGAACTTTTCTGGAATGGGACAGAAATCTTGTCGGAACGGATCCGCTGCAGTTTGAGGGCTATGAGGCAAAGCTTGCGGCGACAAGGCTGCGCACGCACATGAAAGAAGCAGTTATCACAGGACGCTGCAGGATCGGCGGCAGACAGACCGTTCTTTGTGTTATGGATGGCAGATTTTTTATGGCGAGCATGGGAGAGGCTGTCGGTGAAAAAATTACGAGGGCAGTAGAACGTGCCACGAAATTAAAATTACCTGTTATTATCTTTGCCTGTTCAGGCGGTGCAAGAATGCAGGAGGGGATGCTGTCCCTGATGCAGATGGCAAAAACAAGTGCCGCCATAAAAAGGCACAGTGAGGCGGGACTTCTCTACATAAGTGTGCTGACGGATCCGACAACAGGCGGTGTAATGGCAAGTTTTGCGATGCTGGGGGATATCATACTGGCTGAGCCCGGAGCACTTGCCGGATTTGCCGGGCAGCGTGTGATCGAGCAGACGATCCATCAGAAACTGCCCAAAGGATTCCAGAGAGCAGAGTTTCTGCAGGAACATGGTTTTGTAGACCGGATCGTAAAAAGAGAAGAAATGAAGCAGGTACTTGCAGACCTCTTGCTGCTGCATCATGCCGGAGAAGAAACAGTACCGGAGAATAGTCCCGGATTCCATGATAAACGAAACGAGTTAGCATATGGTAACACAAATGACAGCCGGGGGGAACAGATCCGGACGGGTGAAGAACGGGCAGATCAGAAAAAAGAAACGCCGTGTAAAGCAAAAAAAACGGCTTATACAAAATCTGCCTGGGAGCGTGTCCAGCTCGCAAGGGAGCAGGGACGCAGTATCAGTTCGGACTATATCAAAGAGTTATTCCCTCTTTTTTATGAATTACATGGGGACAGGAACGGAACGGATGATCCGGCGGTCATTGCGGGAATTGCCATGTTTCAAAATAAGCCCGTGACGGTCATCGCACAGGAAAAAGGGAAAAATACAAAAGAACAGATTGCCCATAATTTCGGTATGTGTCAGCCGGGTGGTTACCGTAAGGTAAAAAGATTACTGGCGCAGGCAGAAAAATTCAGAAGACCGGTGATCTGCTTTGTGGATACACCGGGTGCTTACTGCGGTATTGAAGCGGAAGAACAGGGACAGGGGGAGGCAATTGCCACATCCATTTCGGATATGTCAGCACTTTCTGTTCCGGTTTTATCCATTATCATCGGAGAAGGAGGAAGCGGCGGAGCACTTGCACTTGCGACAGCCAATGAGGTCTGGATGCTGGAAAATGCAATGTATTCCATTCTTTCACCGGAAGGGTTTGCCAGTATTTTATGGAAAGACAGCCACAGAGCAAAAGAGGCGGCCGCATGTATGAAACTGACCGCAGAGGATCTGTTTAAGCTGGGTGTTATTGAAAAAGTATTTTCGGAAGAAGAAAAACTGCCTGAAGGTCTGCCTGAACTGACGGCAGAGCTTTCCAAAGAAATAGGCTCCTTTTTGCAGAAGTATGAGGGAATAAAGCCTGAACAGGTAAAAGAAATGCGGTATGAACGGTTCCGGAAAATGGGAAATTTACAGCTGTAAATGTATGAGAAAGAAGGATATAATAGGTGCAGGAGAAAATACTTTAAAGGAAGAATAATGCATGGCTGATCTGTTTACAAAAGAATATAATACGCGCACAAGGTTTACCCGTATGTGTATCGGGGAAGCCTTGTTTGTGCTGCTGGATCAGAAGGAATACGGGCAGATCCGTATTTCAGATATTGTAAAGCGTGCAGGCGTTTCCAGGATGACGTTTTATCATTATTACGATACAAAAGAGGAGGCCATTCAGGACTATTTCCATGAAATTGTAAAAGAATATGTCTGGGAAGTGGAGAGAAGTAAAGGGAAGCTGGGACATTTTCATGACAGAAGCAGCATTATGTATGCGCTCAGTTTTTTTGACCAATACGCGGATTTCATTTTGAAAATCGTGCATGCGGGGCTGTATTCCATTGTGATAGATGCGATGAATACTTATCTGATCGAAAAGATCAAACCGGTTTACCATATTCCGGAATATGAATTGTTCTTTTACGGTGGTGCACTCTTAAATGTGTTTATCCAGTGGGAAGAGGGCGGCAAGAAAGAAACCGCTGCCCAAATCGCGCAGACAATTTCCGCAGGGATCCGGACACATACGCATTCGGTTGAGGATTATCCTGATCTTATATAAAGAATAACCATAAATACCCAATCAATGGAGAACCGTATGGACAAAATAGAAAAGAAACGGCAGAAGGAACAGTATGTCGTAGAAGAAATGATAAAATTATACTGCCGGAAAAATCATTCCGGGAAAGGATGGCAGGCAGGTGATGCGGTTTTCGGGACCAAGAATGCTGCTGTATCATCCACTGCTTGCCATATGGCATCTGGAGTGCAGCATGAAAGAAAAGAACAAAAAATAGGAGTTACTTATGATCAAAACCAGACTGGTGGGGCTTTTATCCCATGCAAAAAAGTACATTGTATATACGATATTGTGGCAATGGGCAGCACTTTTGTCGCAGGTGTTGGCAGTTTTTTCGATTGCAGCATTGCTGGAGCGGGTAATATACGGGACTGTGACAGCACCGGTTCTGGAACGGACAATCGTTATCTTACTGCTGGTTGTGGCCATGCGGTTTATCTGTGAGCGGATGGGAACAAGAGCATCCTATCTGGCATGTGTGGATGTGAAACGGATCCTGCGTGAAAAGATATACGAAAAAATGTTGAGACTTGGCACTTCCTACAGGGAACAGGTATCCTCTTCGGAAGTCGTACAGATTTCGACGGAGGGTGTGGAGCAGCTTGAAACATACTTTGGAAAATATCTGCCGCAGCTGTTTTACAGTCTGATTGCACCACTGACGCTGTTTGTTATTTTGTGCAGGGTCAGCCTGAAAGCAAGTATCATTCTTCTGATCTGTGTACCGCTGATTCCCATTTCTATTGTTGTGGTACAGAAGATTGCAAAGAAGCTGTTAAATAAATATTGGAGCATTTATACAGGGCTGGGAGATTCTTTCCTTGAAAATCTGCAGGGACTGACGACATTGAAGATTTATCAGGCAGACCGGCAGAAAGCAGATGAGATGGACGTAGAGTCTCAGAACTTCCGCAGGATCACAATGAAGGTTCTGACGATGCAGCTGAATTCCACCAGTGTGATGGATATTGTGGCATATGGTGGGGCTGCGGTCGGAATGGCGGTGGCTGTATCGGAATTTCTGAAAGGCAATATCAGTGTGGCAGGAACTTTATGTATCGTGCTGCTTGCCAGTGAATTTTTCCTGCCGCTTCGCCTGCTGGGGTCTTACTTCCATATTGCAATGAACGGAATGGCTGCAAGTGATAAGATTTTTAAGATCTTAGATCTGCCGGAACCACAGACCGGGGAGAAAATATTACCGGATGGCGCACTGGATATATCTTTGAAGCAAGTGCATTTTTCTTATGAGAAGGACAGAGAAATCTTAAAAGGGATCGATCTAGAACTGCCAGCGGGAAGCTTTGTATCACTGGTCGGAGAATCGGGCTGTGGCAAGAGTACGATCGCAGGAATTTTGTCAGCAAAAAATCATGGCTTTACCGGTGAGATTACGATCGGCGGATGCCCGCTTGCAGAAGTGAATGAAGCGGATCTGATGAAGCATGTCGTACTGGTAAGGCATAACAGCTATGTTTTCAAAGGAACTGTAGAAGAAAATCTGAAGATGGCAAAACCGGATGCAACAAAGGCAGAGATGGAAGCTGTTCTGGAAAAGGTCAACCTGCTGGGATTTTTGCAGACACAGGATGGATTACAGACCAGACTGCAGGAAAGAGCAAGCAACCTTTCCGGCGGTCAGTGCCAAAGACTGGTGATCGCGAGGGCATTACTCAAGGATGCGGAAGTCTATATTTTTGACGAGGCAACTTCGAATATTGATGTAGAAAGCGAAGAACTGATCATGCAGGTGATCCATGAGATCGCAAAGACAAAGACCGTGCTTCTGATCTCACACAGACTTGCCAATGTGGTGAAGTCTGATCAGATTTATTTCCTGAAAGGCGGAGAGATCACGGAAAGCGGAAAGCATGAGAGTCTGATGCAGCAAAATGGGGCGTACAGACATTTATATGACAGCCAGATGGCGTTGGAGAACTATGGAAAGGAGGGCAATGCACAATGAAAGAAGAAAAAAAGATTACAAAACGCAGAAGTGCCCTTCAGATCATGGGAAGCCTGATCGGTTTAGTAAAACCGCTGCTCCACATTATGCTGGCAGCGATCCTTCTTGGCACGCTGGGTTACTTATGTGCAATCTTTCTGACGATTCTTGCCGGACAGGTCATTATCCATGGCATTTTGACAGGAGCCGTTAAACTGGCTGTTCCGGTTCAAAATACGTGGCTGATAGAAACGCCGGTAAAAACGATCATCACGGTCATGATCGTTATCGCAGTGCTTCGCGGAATCCTGCATTATGCGGAGCAGTACTGCAATCATTTTATCGCATTTAAACTGCTTGCGATCATTCGCCACAAAGTATTTGCAGCCCTCAGAAAGCTCTGCCCTGCCAAGCTGGAAGGAAGGGATAAGGGAAATCTGATCTCCATTATCACGACAGATATTGAGCTATTGGAAGTATTTTATGCGCATACCATTTCCCCAATCGCGATAGCAACGTTGACTTCGCTGATCATGGTACTGTTTATCGGAAACTATCACTGGGCAGCAGGCTTGTTTGCACTGGCAGCTTATCTGATCGTGGGCGTGGTTATACCAATGTGGAACGGCAAGCGTGGCAGTCAGATGGGAATGGAATTCCGTACCAATTTTGGGGAACTGAACAGTTTTGTACTGGATTCTCTTCGCGGTCTGGATGAAACGATCCAGTACGGGCAGGGAGAGCAGCGGAAGGAACAGATGTCAGAGCGTTCCCGCAACCTCGCCCAAATGCAGGAGTCATTAAGTAAAATGGAAGGCGCGCAGCGTTCCTTCACCAATATGGTGATCCTGCTGGCATCGTTTGGCATGCTGGCACTGACGATTTCTTTATATGGAAAGGGAGCGGTCGGATTCGAGGGCATATTAACCTGCACGATCGCCATGATGGGCTCTTTCGGACCGGTGGTGGCACTTTCCAGCCTGTCGAACAATCTGAACCAGACACTGGCAAGTGGTGAGCGTGTGCTTACCCTGTTGGAAGAAACACCGCTTGTAGAAGAAATTCCGGGCGATGCAGAACCGGCAGAAGAAAAGAACGCAGACTGGTCGTTTGCCGGGGCAGAGGCGGAAAACGTAACATTTGCCTATGAAAATGAGACTATTTTAGATCATTATTCATTAAAACTGCAGCCTGGCAAAATCACAGGCATCCATGGGGCAAGCGGCTCCGGAAAGTCTACTCTTTTGAAACTGTTGATGCGGTTCTGGGATGTACAGGGCGGAAGTGTAGCTGTGGACGGCGCAGATGTCAGAGAAATACCAACCAGACATTTGCGGGATATGGAAAGCTATGTTACGCAGGAAACACATTTATTCCATGATTCGATCGCAAACAATATTGCCCTTGCAAAACCGGGAGCTTCCCGGGAAGAAATTATGGAAGCGGCAAAGAAAGCCTCTATCCATGATTTCATTATGACGCTTCCAAAGGGATATGATACGGAGGTCGGCGAACTGGGTGATACCCTGTCCGGCGGCGAAAAGCAGAGAATCGGGATCGCCAGGGCATTTCTGCATGATGCACCAATGATCCTGATGGACGAGCCAACCTCAAATCTGGATTCCCTGAATGAGGGCATCATCCTGAAATCATTAAAAGAATCCGCCCGGAAGAAAACCGTTGTGCTGGTATCCCACAGAGCATCCACGATGAACGTGGCAGATGTGGTATATGAAATGGAGAATGGGAGGATTTCGTGAGGGAATGTGTTGATCTTTTATGTCTGGCTTAGGCGGGAAGTTCTTTGTGGAAAAAAACAAGTGTATATGGTAGTATCATTTTAAATAATTGTTTTAGGAGAGGGTGATTATTTTGGAAACGCATTATTTGGTAGATTATGAAAATGGTGGGGGAAATAGCCTTAGGGGATGTGAAAATTTATCTGGTACAGATCATATTCATATATTTTATACGGATAATTCGAAAAAAGTAACACTTGATATATTTGAAAATTATGGTAAAGCGTCTTTGGAGACAAAAAAGGTTTCTGCCGGAGACCAGTCTTTAGATAAACATTTAATTGCATACTTAGGTTATTTAGTTGGAAAAAACTCCAATAAAAAAGTGGAATATGTGATTATATCTTCAGATAAGGGCTATGATAATGTGAACAGGTTTCTGCAAGAATATGAAAAAGGCATATCTGTTTCAAGAAGAAGCACTATTGCGGTGAAAAAGGTTACACAGAAAAATGAAGTGAAACAAAATACAGAAAAGAAAACAACAGTAGCTAAGGTAAATCCGGACAAGAAAACAGAGTTGAATCAACAGGTACAACAGGCATTAAGCAGAAAAAACTATGAAGCGAGGGTTATAAATGAAGTAGCAAAGGTTGTAACTTCACTATATGGTAACGAAAAGTTTATGTGTGATGTACATAATGCTTTGCGTAATAAGTATTCAAATTATCTCGAGGTATATGGAGATATCAAGCCTGTTATAAGCAAATATTAATCCTGGAAACTCTTGAAAATATTGATTTTAATGTGAAATGTTCAATTATTAATTATAAAGTATTATTACGTAAATACGAATAAATGCTTTATAACGAACGAAAAGAATTGATAAAAGATTTTAGTGATGATATAATACAAAAGGAAAACTAGAGAGCCAGGCGGCTTGCCCTCCTATAAGGAGGGGCTAACCCTCTAGACGAAAGAAAGGAGGGAGATGCCAATGTATGTTACATATGCTGAATTGATTCAGATTGGAATATTCATTTGCACTCTTGTTGGATTGTGTTACATGATCTTCCAGGAGAAAAGAAAATAGCCGCCATTACTCACAATAATGACGGCTGACCTTGTAAAAGGTTAAAAACCAATATTGAGGGTAAGCCGCTTCTCTAGCTTTCCCTTTCTATATGAATATAACACACGAATCTGAAAATAGCAATTGTTTTGTAGTGATTGTATCATTAGTGCATTGGCTGTTTATAATGATAGGAATGCATAGGGTAAGTATATGAAGACAATAAGTGATAGAATATTTGAATTATTAAAAGAACGAGACATGTCTCAAAAGGAGTTTGCGGAGAAAACAGGTATTGCAGAGAGCACGATCAGTGATTGGAAGAGAAAAAAGACAAATCCGGTATCTGATAAAATTCTGATTATAAGTGAAACATTGGGTGTATCACCATATGAGCTTTTATCAGGAGCAGAGCATGTTGGAAAGAGAAGTAATGAAAGTCAGACATATGTAGTAGATCGCAAAACAGAGCTGGGTACATTAATTGAGACATATCAGAAACTAGATGTGGCACAGCAGAACCGACTTATGGGATATATGCAGGCTATGTTGGAGAATAGTACGGAAGCATCTATGTAAAGAAAAGATATGCTTTCTAAAACATAATTAAATTGTGTTTTACATGTCAGATAAAACCAATACTACTGGAAAAAGGGTTTTCAAAATAATGTTCCCAAAATAAAAATATTGATTTTGAGAAATAAAAACAAAACAAAAATAAGGCAGACCTAACCAAGCATTTTATGCTCAAACCGGTTGGGTTTTCGGCGAAGTGTTACGATAAGCACTTCGCCTTTTTGTAAATATTGTAAGGAAGTGGCATCCTGTTTTTTTAATTAAAGTTTCCTGAGCCGGCAAAAAACAGCATGGAAATAAGTGTAAAAACATGGATTTATTGCCGATAATGTAGTATACTAATCATAGTAAGTGTGAATTTTGAAATTATGACAATGAAAAGCTCGCAGAATATGCTTTTTATCGTATGAAAGGAGGACGGCAGATGCGATACCTTTCAGTTGCTGAAACGGCGAAAAAATGGGATGTATCTGAACGTAGTGTAAGAAATTATTGCGCCCATGGGCGTGTACCGGGAGCATTTCTTATCGGAAAGACATGGAATATTCCAGAAAATGCCCAAAAGCCGGAGCGTTCTAACAAGAAGAAAGAGAAACCAACGACCTTGCTGGATATTTTGCAGGATGAGAAGGCAAATAAATACTCCGGCGGTATTTATCATAAGACGCAGATTGATTTAACATATAATTCAAACCATATGGAAGGCAGTCGGCTGACCCACGATCAGACCCGATATATCTTCGAGACGAATACCATTGGGATAGAAAAAGAAGTGCTCAATGTAGATGATGTGATTGAAACGGCAAACCATTTCCGGTGTATTGATATGATTATTGATCACGCGAAATCGGCATTGACGGAAAAGTTTATCAAGAAGCTGCATCTGATTCTGAAAAATGGCACCAGTGATTCCAGAAAGGATTGGTTTGCTGTCGGTGATTACAAGAAACTGCCAAATGAAGTCGGCGGTATGGAGACTGCACTTCCGGAAGAAGTTGCAGATAGGATGAAAAAATTGCTGTCGGAGTATAACAACAAGGAAGAAAAGACCTTTGACGATATTCTGGATTTTCA